>OLPY01000030.1_pt1 | contig 128652 bp, 175 predicted proteins | sample 1672481 | NCBI WGS metagenome assembly OLPY01 (sample SAMEA3136691, study PRJEB25190) | human gut metagenome | biome: human gut; feature: human-associated habitat; material: faeces | place: Austria | collected 2013 | reverse complement strand
AAAAAGGCTGCCGCGTCTTTGTGCCTGGCGGCCTGCTGCGCCCCCAGACCGAGGCCATCATCGGCGCGGCAGCCATGGCGGCGCTGCAGCAGTACAACTTCACCAAGGCGTTTTTGGGGGCCAACGGCATTGATCTGATCGCCGGGTTCACCACCCCGGATCCCGAGGAATCCGCCGTCAAGGCCTGTGCCGCCCGCCGCGCCCGCGAGGTATGGTTTTTGGCCGATGACACCAAGTTCGGCAGCATCTACCCGGCCGTAATCGCCGGGCTGCAGGATGGTTCTATCCTGACCAACCGCTGCCCTGATCCCCGCTACCGCCAGCAAACGCTGGTAAAGGAGGCAGAAGTATGATCTATACCGTTACATTTAACCCCGCCATCGACTACGTCGTCCGGCTGGACAGTCCGCTGCAGGTCGCGGCCATCAACCGCGCCACCGGCGAGGATTGCGTGCTGGGCGGCAAGGGCATCAATGTATCCGGCGTGCTGGCCCAGCTGGGGGTCGAAAGTGTGGCTCTCGGCTTTATCGCGGGCGAGACCGGCGCTTGGCTGGAGCGCGGCCTGGCCGCCCAGGGCCTGCACACCGATTTCATCCACCTGCAAGAGGGGATGACACGCATCAATGTCAAGATCAAGGCCGGGCAGGAGACCGAGCTGAACGGCGCAGGGCCGAACATTCCCGAAGCCGCCATGCAGGCGCTGGAAGCCAAGCTGGACGCGCTGCAAAAAGACGACGTGCTGATTTTGGCGGGCAGCATCCCGGCCTGCCTGCCGCAGACCACCTACGAACGACTGCTGGCCCGGCTGCAGAGCCGCGGCGTGCGCGCTGTGGTAGACGCCACCCAAAACCTGCTGCTGAAGGTGCTCCCCTACGAACCGTTCCTCGTCAAGCCCAACAACCACGAGCTGGCCGAGATCGTGGGCCGCGAGCTGACCAATGATGACGAGATCGTCACCGCCGCCGCCAGCCTGCAGGCCCAGGGTGCCCACAACGTGCTGGTAAGCATGGCCGGGGACGGCGCGCTGCTGCTGGACGAAAACGGCACGGTGCATCGCATCGGCTGCCCCAAGGGCAAGGTGGTCAACAGCGTTGGCGCGGGCGACAGCATGGTAGCCGGTTTTGTGGCAGGATACCTGCGTACCGGCGATTACCGCTACGCGCTGCGCCTGGGCACCGCCTGCGGCAGTGCAACGGCGTTCAGCGTTGGGCTGGCAACGAAGGCGGATATTGAAAAGCTGCTGAGAACGATTTGATAAATAGAAGGAGACCCGCTATGCGTATTACAGAACTGTTTACTGCGCAGTCCATTGCACTGGATGAGGCCGCAGCCGATCAGGCGCAGATCATCGACCGGCTGGTGGAATTGCAGGCCACCCACGGCAACATCACCGACCGAGAAGCCTACAAAAAAGCCCTCTACGCTCGCGAAGCCGAAGCGTCCACCTACGTGGATAACGGCATCACGGTGCCCCACGCCCGCACTGCCTGTGTGACCCGCCCCAGCCTGGCCGCCATGCGTCTGGCCGCGCCCGTGCAGTACAACGCCGAGGATGACGGTAAGACCGACCTGCTGTTTGCCATCGCTGCGCCGGAAAACGGCAGCCTGCACATTGACATGCTGGCCCGCATGATGCAGATGCTGATGAACGACGATTTTGTCGAAAAGCTGCGCGCCGCCAAAACGCCCGCCGAGTTCCTGGCTGCCATCGATGTCCAGGAAGACGCCCAGTTCGGCGAGGAGAGCTTCACCCAGCAGGAGATCCCCCAGCAGGGCTACCGCGTGCTGGCTGTGACCGCCTGCCCCAACGGCATCGCACACACCTACATGGCCGCCGAGGCGCTGACCAAGGCCGGTGACCGTCTGGGCCTGCCCACCAAGGTGGAGACCAACGGCTCGGACGGCGCGAAAAACGTGCTGACCGTCGAGGAGATTGCCGCCTGTGACGGCATCATCATTGCAGCGGACAAAAACGTCGAGACCACCCGTTTTGACGGTAAGCCGGTGATTTTTGCCCGTGTGGATGACGGCATCCACAAACCAGAGGAACTTATTAAAACCATCGCCCACGGCGAAGCCCCCATCTTCCACGCCAAGGGCGGCGCACCGGCGGCCAACGAGGCCAGTGCCAACGACTCCGTCGGCCACACCCTCTACAAGCACCTGATGAACGGTGTCTCTCACATGCTGCCCTTCGTGGTAGGCGGCGGCATCATGATCGCGCTGGCGTTTTTGCTGGACGATTACACCATCGATCCCTCCAACTTCGGCATGAACACCCCGGTGGCGGCCTTCTTTAAAACTGTAGGCAACGCAGCGTTCAGCTACATGCTGCCCATCCTGTCGGCCTACATTGCCATGTCCATTGCTGACCGTCCCGGCCTGGCCGTGGGCTTTGCAGGTGGTGTGCTGGCTATGAACGGCACCAACTTTGCCGGGCTGGCCCAGGGCAACACCACTGGCATTTCGGGCGGCTTTTTGGCTGCGTTGCTGGCCGGTTTTGTCTCCGGCTATATCGTCGAGGGTCTCAAACGCATCACCGAAAAGCTGCCCGCCAGCCTGAACGGCATCCGCCCGATGCTGATCTACCCGCTGGGCGGCATGCTGGCCATCGGTGCCGTAATGTGCGGCATCAATCCGGTCATGGGCGTGATCAACACCGCCATGACCGATTGGCTGAACGCCATGGGCGGCACCTCCAAGGTGCTGCTGGGCGCCATCGTGGCTGGTATGATGGCGGTGGACATGGGCGGCCCCGTCAACAAAGCCTCCTACGCCTTCGGCATCGCGGCGCTGGCCTCCGGCAACTACGGCGTCATGGCCGCCGTCATGGTAGGCGGCATGGTCCCGCCGATCGCTATTGCGCTGTCCACCACCTTCTGCCCCAAAAAGTGGACCGAGGACGAGCGCCGCAACGGCATCGTCAACTACGTAATGGGTCTGTGTTTCGTCTCCGAGGGCGCTATTCCGTATGCGGCGGCTGACCCGCTGCGCGTGCTGCCCAGCTGCGTCATCGGCGCGGCACTGTCGGGTGCGCTGTCGATGACCTTCGGCTGCGCCTTGCGTGCGCCCCACGGCGGAATCTTCGTCTTCCCGGTCGTGGACCACGCGCTGCTGTACTTTGTGGCGCTGGCCATTGGCAGCGTAGTGGGCGCAGTAATTTTGAGCCTGCTGAAAAAGGACCGAACCGACGCTTGATACTATGATAGAACAGACGGCCCCCGCCGGAGATTTTCTCCCGGTGGGGGCTGTTTTGGCTTGGTTGATGTGTTTGCCGGATTTTGCAGTACGTGTCTCCCCGGCCGCAGCATGCAGGTCTGGTCGTTTACAAACCCGCCACGGCTGTGCTATAGTAGTAGCAACACACAAAATGGAGGATCGCTATGCTGCCTGTTACAACGCCGGGAGCCGAGATCGTTTTTGAGGGCACCTGCAATTTCCGCGAGCTGGGGGGCTACCGCGCTGCCGATGGCCGCCATGTGCGCCGCGGGCTGCTGTACCGCGGCTGCAGCCTGGATACGCTGCAAAGCCCCGCTGACCGTACCAAGCTGGAAAGCCTGCACCTGCGGGAGATCCTGGACCTGCGCAGCGCCGGAGAGGCCGCCCGCCAGCCCGACGCGGCCGTGTCCGGGGCGCATTACCAGCGTATCTGCGGCATGCGGTACGCCGATGGCAGCGAGATGGACTTTTCGCCCGCCGGCATCCAGCGCATTGCCGCCGAAAAGGCCGCCTACGAGGCCAAAGTCGGCCACCCCGTACACGATTTTTACTGGTTCACTGACCTGTACAAGCAGATGCCTTTCGGCAACCCGGCCTACCATGAGCTGTTCCGCCTGCTGGAGGAGCATCGCGTACCGCTGCTGTTCCACTGCACCTGCGGCAAGGACCGCACCGGCATTGCCGCTATGTTGGTACTGCTGGCGCTGGGTGTGAGCCGGGAGGATGCCATCGCCGACTACATGCTGACGAACGTTTACCGCAAAGCCATCATCGATAAATTCATGCAGGATAAACCCGCCGACCAGTACGACCTGCTGCTGCCTGTGGAGGGCGTAAGCGAATCGATGGGGGCAGGGTCCATCGACGTACTGCTGGAAAAGTACCCCAGCTATGAGGCGTATTTTGAGGCTGAATACGGCCTGACCACGGCACGCCTGGCCGCGCTGCGGGATTTTTATCTGGAATAATTATTTTGGAATCATGCGTCACCTGCGGTGATAAGAACTACACCGCCGACCAGCTGAAAAAGGGGATATGGCACGTGACCATCATCGCGTTCGTGTTCTGCGCGTCGGTGTGGTCGCTGTCGATGGCCGTGCCCCAGGTGTACGCGCGCATCTTTTCCGCCAGCAAGAGCAGTTGGTGCACGCAGGCGGGACAAAAAAGTAAGGCGCAGCTGCGCGGATTTTCGGATTTTTACAGATTTTTGCAAAAAAGTTTGAAATAGCTGTTGACAAACGGTTTCCCACACGCTATAATATATGAGCGTTGAGGGCAGACGCCCACAACGATGATTGCGATGGGGATTCGCATAATGGTAGTGCAGCGGACTCTGACTCCGCCCGTGGGAGTTCGATCCTCTCATCCCCAACCACACCGCAGCAGCCCAGCTGCTGCGGTTTTTCTTTACGGGGTGTAGCGCAGTTGGTAGCGCGCTTGGTTCGGGACCAAGAGGCCGTGGGTTCAAATCCCGTCACTCCGACTTGTAAAAAGAGCGTTAAAACGTAAGTTTTAACGCTCTTTTGCTTTATCAGTACACACTTTAGTACACACTTCTGATATTTTTAATGTCATGCAACAGTTTCTTATATGCCTCCGGTGACTCTCGCTTCAACGCATCCAACGCATCAAGCACGCGCTGCATTGTCGGCTCGGCATTCTCCAATTCTGCAATCGCGCCGTCAATTTCTCGCCTGTCGTACATAGCCGCGCCCCTTTTCTTATCGTTTCAACTCGTCAATGCATCTGCGAAGAAGATCACGATCACGGGCGTCTGCAGTCTGCATCATGTCTTCCAGCCGGTGCACAAGGCTGCCATTGTCGCGGCTATAATGTCCGCGAACGTAATGCGTGCCACGTCTGCCGTAGCTGCTGCCGTTCCCGTAATCGCCGTAGGCTTCCCATCGGCCAATGCCATTACCTACACACCGCCGTCTGCCGCCTTTTTGTTTAAAGAGATGATGGAGAAATACCGCGAAGAAACTTGACAAGCCTGCCCCAACGGCGTACATTTATACTATAATAAAATATCTATCAGGGAGGTTTTCTTATGGCGATTCGTGTTGGCATCCTGACTTCCGGCGGCGACTGCCCTGGCCTGAACGCCACCATCCGCGGTGTAGCCAAGGCGCTGTACCACCGCATGGGCAGCAAGGTCGAGATCGTAGGTATCATGAACGGCTACGACGGCCTGATCAACGGCAACTACCGCGAAATGAGCCCGGACGAGTTTTCCGGCATTTTGACCGTGGGCGGCACCATCCTGGGCACCAAGCGTACCCCCTTTAAAAAGATGCGTGTGGTCGAGGAAGACAAGGTGGACAAGGTAGCCGCCATGAAGAAGAACTACCGCGCCGCCAAGCTGGATTGTCTGCTTTGCCTGGGCGGCAACGGCACCCACAAAACCGCCAACCTGCTGAGCCAGGAGGGCCTGAACGTTATTGGCCTGCCCAAGACCATTGACAACGACATTTACGGCACCGACGTGACCTTTGGCTTCCACACCGCCGTGGACATTGCCACCGAGGTCATCGACCGCATCCACACCACTGCCGGCAGCCACAGCCGCGTGATGTGCATTGAGATCATGGGCAACAAGGCCGGCTGGCTGACGCTGTATTCCGGCATTGCGGGCGGCGCGGACATCATCCTGCTGCCCGAACTGCCCTACGACATTAAAAAGGTTGCTGCCGCAGTGGAAAACCGCGCCAAGGCAGGCAAGAACTTCTCGATTTTGGCCGTGGCCGAGGGCGCGTTCTCTCAGGAAGAGGCCAAGATGAAGCGCAAAGAGTGGACCGCTCAGCGTGCCGCCGCCGGTTATACCACCGCCACCGCCCGCATTGCCAAGCAGGTCGAAGAGCTGACCGGCGCTGAAACGCGCATCTGCGTGCCCGGCCATATGCAGCGTGGCGGCAGCCCCAGCGCCTATGACCGTGTGCTGGCCACCCAGTTTGGCGCCTACGCCGCCGGGCTGGTTGCCGACGAACACTACGGTGTGACCGTTGCCATGGTGAACCGCCACGTGACCGCCAACCCGCTGGCTGACATTGCCGGCAAGACTCGCGGCGTGCCGGGAGATTGTGATATGCTCAATGTTGCCCGGGCTATGGGGATCTGCCTTGGTTAATTTGTTCGTTTATAGTTTCTCGCTTTCAAGAGGGGCCACGTTCTGGCCTCTCTTTTTTTATAAAAAATCAGCAAAGACTATTGACATTAAACCCGCGTTTAATGCTACACTGGTAGTGAAAACAACCCCAGGGAAAGGACCTGTTACCTATGGATAAATTACAAGCATTGCAAGACTATCTGCGTGAGCTGGGCAGTGTGGCGGTGGCGTTTTCCAGCGGGGTGGATTCCACCTTTTTGCTGAAAGTCGCCCACGATACGCTGGGCGACAAGGCCATCGCCGTGACAGCTAAGTCCTGCTCGTTCCCCAAGCGGGAACTGGAGGAGGCCACTGCCTTCTGCAAGGCCGAGGGCATCAGGCAAGTCATCGTTGAGTCCGAGGAGCTGAACATCGAGGGCTTCTCCCATAACCCCAAGAACCGCTGCTACCTGTGCAAGCATGAACTGTTCGAGAAAATTATCGCAGTTGCGAAAGAAAACGATTTGCAGTACGTAGCCGAAGGCTCCAACATGGACGACAACGGCGACTACCGCCCCGGCTTGCAGGCCGTGGCCGAGCTGCAGGTCAAAAGCCCGCTGCGCCACGTAGGATTGACCAAGCAGGAGATCCGCGACTACTCCCACCAGCTGGGGCTGCCCACCTGGGACAAGCAGTCCTTCGCCTGCCTGTCCTCCCGCTTTGTGTACGGCGAGGAGATCACCGCGCAAAAGCTGGGCATGGTGGACAAGGCCGAGCAGCTGCTTCTGGACCTGGGATTTCACCAGCTGCGGGTGCGCATCCACGGTACGATCGCCCGCATCGAGGTGCTGCCCGCCGAGTTTGAAAAGCTGCTGCAAAACCGTGAGCAGATCGTGGCCGAGTTTAAAAAATACGGTTTTACGTATGTTACTATGGACTTGCAGGGCTACCGCATGGGCAGCATGAACGAGACCCTGAACCTGAAAGGCTGATGCTATGGACGCAAAACAAGTGTTGGAGCAGGTGCGCAGCGGTGCGATAAGCGTCGAGGACGCCGAGCAGTTTTTCCGCCGCGCCCCCTACGAGGAATTGGGCTACGCCAAGCTGGACACCCACCGCAAACTGCGGTCCGGCTTTGGCGAGGTGGTATTTTGCAGCGGCAAGGCCGACGAATTTCTGTCGAGCATTTTTGAAAAATTGGCCGCCGAAGACGGTGAGGTACTGGGCACCCGTGCCACACCCCACCAGTTTGAACTGGTCAAGGCCGTCTGCCCCAGTGCAGTGTACGATTCCATTGCCCGCATTATAAAGGTAGAAAAGCCCGGCAAGGTGCTGCGCGGCTGCGTGGCCGTCTGCACTGCCGGCACTGCCGACATCGCCGTGGCCGAGGAAGCCGCCCAGACGGCCGAGTTTTTCGGCACGAAAGTGGAGCGCATCTACGATGTGGGCGTCAGCGGGCTGCACCGCCTGCTGGGCAACCTGGAACCTATCCAGCGCGCCAACTGCGTAGTTGCCGTGGCGGGCATGGAGGGGGCACTGGCCAGCGTCATCGGAGGGCTGGTGCAGAACCCGGTCATTGCTGTGCCTACCTCGGTGGGGTACGGGGCCAGCTTCGGCGGGCTTTCCGCACTACTGACGATGATCAACTCCTGCGCCAACGGCATTGCCACCGTCAACATCGATAATGGCTACGGTGCCGGGTATCTGGCCACCCAAATCAACCGCCTGGCCCTGGGCACGAAAGAGGATTAACGTATGAATGAAAAAAAAGACGCCCTGTATCTGGAATGTTACTCCGGCATCAGCGGCGATATGGTCACGGCGGCGTTGCTGGACCTGGGCGCGGACGAGGTTGTGCTGCGCAAAGCGCTGGCCAGCCTGCCGCTGGATGGGTTCAGCATCAACATCAGCCGAGTGAAAAAGGCCGGGCTGGACGCCTGCGATTTTGACGTGGTGCTGGACGCCGAGCACGAGAACCACGACCACGATACGGCCTACCTGTACGGCGGGGTGGAGGAGTGCGGCCACACCCACGATGTGCATGAGTACAACCATGACGAGCACGACCACCATCATGACGAGGATGGACATGCGCACCGCCATGGGCATTGCTGCCACGACCACGAGGCTGAACATTGCCACGACCATGAACATGTCCACGAACACACTCACGGCCACCATCACCACGTACACCGCGGGCTGGCCGAGGTGCTGAACATCCTGAACAAAGCCGATCTGACCGACCGCGCCCGCGCCACGGCCGTGCGCATCTTTACCATTTTGGGCCAGGCCGAGGCAAAGGCCCACGGTGCTACGCTGGAAACCGTGCACTTTCACGAAGTCGGCGCGGTGGATTCCATCGTGGACATCACCGCTGCGGCCGTATGCCTGGACAATCTGGGCATCGAGGACGTCATCGTCCCCGTGCTGTACGAGGGCACCGGCAGCATCCGCTGTGCCCACGGCGTGCTGCCCATCCCGGTGCCCGCCGTGGTGAACATTGCCGCCGCTGAGCACCTGAACCTGCACATCACCGGCGCCAAGGGCGAGTACGTCACCCCCACCGGCGCGGCCATTGCTGCCGCCGTGCGTACCAGCGACCAGCTGCCCGCCGAATTCACCGTTTCCAAAATTGGTCTCGGCGCCGGAAAGCGGGAGCAGGAACTGCCCGGCCTGGTGCGGGCGATGCTCATCCGCCCCGCAGGCAGCGAGTATGCCGCGCAGGACGTCATCTACAAGCTGGAATCCAACATCGACGACACCACCGGCGAAGCGCTGGGCTACGTGATGGAGCGGCTGCTGGCCGCGGGTGCACGGGACGTGCAGTACAGCCCGGTCTACATGAAAAAGAACCGTCCTGCGTACCTTTTGACCGTGCTTTGCCTGGAGGAGGACATTCCCGCACTGGAAGAAATCATTTTTGCGGAGACCACCACCATCGGCATCCGCCGCGTGCGGATGGAGCGCAGCATCTTGAAGCGCCATATTTACACCATTCCCACCTCACTGGGTGATGTAGAGGTCAAAATGTGCCTGGTGCCCCATTGCAATGGGAACGAAGTTTTCGAGGATGTAGAAGAGCGCTGCTATCCCGAGTATGAGAGCATCAAGGCCATCTGCAAGCGCACGGGCCGCTCCTATCAAGATGTAACACGCCAGGTCCTGCGCGAACTGGCCGAAAATAAGGAGGACTAACCATGCATATGGCAGACGCATTATTGGCGCCGGGTGTTGCCGGAGTCATGTACGCCTGTTCGGCGGTGGCGGCGGGGCGCTCGGTGCGCAAGCTGAACCAGCAGCCCGATGACAAGGCCGTGCCCGTGATGGGCGTGATGGGTGCCTTTGTTTTTGCCGCCCAGATGATCAATTTTACCATCCCCGGCACGGGTTCCAGCGGTCATTTGTGCGGCGGCATGCTGCTGGCCGCCATCGTGGGTCCCTACGCCGCGTTTTTGACGATGATCGGCGTGCTGCTCATCCAATGCCTGCTGTTTGCCGACGGCGGCCTGATGGCGTTGGGGGCCAACATCTGGAATATGGCGTTCTACGGTTGTTTTGTGGGCGGGCTGATCTGGCGCGCCTTTACCCGCAAAGGGCTGAACCGTGCGAAAATTATCGCCGCATCGCTGATCGGCTGCATCCTTTCGCTGCAGCTGGGGGCGTTCTCGGTATCCGTAGAAACGCTGGCCTCCGGCATTACGGCGCTGCCCTTTGGTGCGTTTTTGCTGGCCATGCAGCCCATTCATCTCGCCATTGGCGCGGTGGAAGGCTGCATTACCGCCGCTGTGCTTGCGTTTTTGTACGAGGCACGCCCCAGTCTGCTGTGGCAGGGCGGCGTGGCCGCCGGGGAGAAGCAGCGCCTGACCTTACGCGGCACGCTGGGCGTGCTGGCGGGCGCGGCCGTGGTCGTCGCAGGCGGGCTTTCGCTGCTGGCATCTGCCTTCCCCGATGGGTTGGAATGGTCGCTGCAGCGTTTGACCGGCAGCACCGAACTGGAAACCACCGGCCCCGTGCAGGCGTTTTTTGCCCGTATTCAAGAATGGACGGCCCTGCTGCCGGACTACAACTTTGCAGGCTCCGACGCAGCTGCCGGAACCAGCGCGGCGGGCATCATCGGCGCGGTCGTGGTGCTGGCCGTGGTGATTTTGGGCGTAAAACTGGTAAAAAAGGCGGTGCATCGACGTGGATCGTCTGCACAGGGCCATTAAGGATGTTCACCGGCTGGACGATCTGGCCGCGCGGGATACCTGGCTGAACCGGCTGGCCCCGCTGCCCAAACTGCTGGCGGCGGTAGTGTATTTGGCCGTCACGCTGTCCTTTGGGCGATATCAGCTCACCGGCGTACTGGGTATGGGACTTTGGCCGCTGCTTTTGCTGGAGTTGGCGGACTTTACCCCCGGCGACGCCTTGCGGGCGTTTAAACCCGTGGCTGTGCTGCTAACCGTGGTGGGGCTGTGCAACCTGCCGTTCGACCGCGCCGTACTGCTGCATGCGGGGCCGCTGTCCGTGACCGGGGGCATGCTCTCGCTGGGCGTGCTGCTGGCCAAGGGGCTGTTCTGCTTTCTGGCCGTGTGGGTGCTGATTGCCTCCACCGGGATGGAATCCGTCTGCGCGGCTTTACAGCAATTGCACTGTCCGCGGGTGCTCACCACCACAATTTTACTGATATACCGTTACATTGTGCTGCTTTTGCAGGAGGGTATCCGCATTGCCACCGCCTATACGCTGCGCGCACCCGGGCAAAAGGGCATCCAGTTCCGGGCGTGGGGCTCACTGCTGGGGCAGCTGCTACTGCGCAGCATCGACCGCGCCCAGCTGGTGTACGAGAGCATGCAGCTGCGGGGCTTTGCAGGATCTTTTCCGCCAGGGCAGAAAAAACACGGCGGTTGGCTGTTTTTGGCAGTAACGGTTTTCTACTGCGCCGTTTTCCGCGCCGTGCCGGTGTTTGAGCTGGCCGGACGACTTTTGTAAAAAAGGGAACAATATTATGGCAAATTCCGAGTCTATCCTGACGATGCAGGACTTGACTTTTTGTTATGATGGCCACAGCGCCGCGCCGGTCTTGCAGGATATAAACCTGAACATTGCGTCCGGCCAGCGGGTGGGTCTTGTTGGCTGCAACGGCGTGGGCAAATCCACACTGTTAAAGCTGCTGGTGGGTATTCTGCCCATGCAGCAGGGCACGCTGGAAGTGGCGGGCCTTGCGATGCAGCGCGAAAATCTGGCATCTATCCGGCGGAAAGTGGGGTACATTTTCCAGGATTCGGACAGCCAGCTGTTCATGCCCACAGTGGCGGCGGACGTCGCCTTTGCGGCGCAGAACTACGGTTACCCGACCAAGGAAGTGGCCGCCCGCAGCCACCGCGCCTTGCAGCAGGTGCACATCGAGGATTGCGCCGACCGGCCGGTGTACCGGCTGTCCGGTGGGCAGAAGAAACTTGCGTCTATCGCAGGCATCCTGACGCTGGACCCAGAGCTGATCTTGATGGACGAGCCGTCCGCCGCGCTGGACCCGAAAAACCGGCGCAACTTAATAGAAATTTTGCGGGGACTGCCCTGTGCGATGCTGATTGCCTCCCACGATCTGGATTTTATCTACGATACCTGCGACCGGGTGCTGCTGCTGTACGAAGGGCGCATTGCCGCCGACGGCCCGGCCGAGGAAATTTTGCACGACGGTGCGTTGCTGGCTGATTGCGATTTGGAACTGCCTCTACGGTTTCAATCGATATAATGTAGTTTAAAGGAGGAAACCTTTTATGGCAAAGTCTACTGTCTATTTCACCAAGGAGATCACCCCTGAGGCCGTGTTGAAGATGTACCGCCAGCTGGGCGTGGAACTGCCCGGCAAGGTGGCCGTTAAAGTCCACAGCGGCGAGGATGGCAACCAGAACTTCCTGCGTCCCGAGTTCATGAAGCCGGTCATCGACGCCGTCCACGGCACCGTGGTCGAGTGCAATACCGCTTACGGCGGCGCCCGCAACGAGACCCCCAAGCACGTACAGCTGATGAAAAAACACGGCTGGAGCGACCTGTTCGACGTTGACATCATGGATGCCGAAGGGCCTGACGTTGTCTGGCCCGTGAAGAATGGCAAGGTCCTGAGCGAGAACCTGCTGGGCAAGGACATCGAAAACTACGACAGCATGCTGGTTTTGATCCACTTCAAAGGCCATCCCATGGGCGGTTACGGCGGCGCACTGAAGCAGCTGTCCATCGGCTGTGCTTCCAGCGCCGGCAAGGCCTACATCCACTCCGGCGGCAAGGTCAAGGATCAGGCCGTGCTGTGGGAGAACATCTGCCCGCAGGATACCTTCCTGGAGGCCATGGCCGACGCCGCCAGCACCGTGGCCGACCACTTTGCCGGCAAGATTGCCTATGTGGCCGTGATGAAGAACCTGTCCGTCGACTGTGACTGCTGCGCCGTGGCTGAGAACCCCTGCATGGGCGACATCGGCATCCTGTCCAGCCTGGACCCCGTCGCGCTGGACCGCGCCTGCCTGGACCTGGTCGAGCACAGCGCCGACCCTGGCCGTGACCACTTTATGGAGCGCGTCAACAGCCGCCACGGCGCCCACACCATCGAGGCCGCCGAGGCCTTGGGCGTTGGCACCACCGAGTATGAGTTGGTGAGAGTGTAATAGCAATTCTCCAATCAGGGAGCGGGCCTGGCGGCTCTCTCCCTGATTTTGTTTCTGGCCTTTTTGGGCGATGTGCGGTATAATAGACCTATATAAACCAGGGGAGAGGGGGCGCGCCGCATGCCGCAGAGAATTTATATGGCCATCGACTTGAAATCGTTCTACGCTTCGGTGGAGTGTGTGGAGCGCGGGCTGGACCCGCTGCAAACCAACCTCGTTGTGGCGGACCCCTCCCGCACCGAAAAGACCATCTGCCTGGCGGTGTCCCCGGCACTGAAAGCCTACGGCATCCCCGGCCGCGCCCGGCTGTTTGAGGTCATCCAAAAGGTGGGGCAGGTCAATGCTATGCGCCGCCTGAGCGCCCCCAACCGCACCCTTACCGGCAAAAGCTGCGACGCGCGGGCGCTGGCCGACCACCCGGATTGGGCGCTGGACTACATCATCGCGCCGCCCCAGATGGCCCACTACATCCAGCAAAGTACACGTATCTACAACGTTTATTTAAAGTACGTCGCGCCGGAGGACATCCACAGCTACTCTATCGACGAGGTGTTTCTGGACGCCACCGCCTACTTGAAATTATATGGCCTAACGCCGAAAGAATTTGCCCGCAAAATGATTTTGGACATTTTGGCCACCACCGGCATCACGGCCACGGCGGGCATCGGCACCAACCTGTACCTGGCCAAGGTCGCCATGGACATCCGCGCAAAGCACATCCAGCCGGACGAAAACGGCGTGCGCATCGCCGCGCTGGACGAGATGCGCTACCGCCGCCTGCTGTGGGACCACACCCCGCTGACGGATTTTTGGCGGGTGGGCAAGGGCATCGCCCAAAAGCTGGAGACCCACAATATGTTCACGATGGGTGACGTAGCACGGTGTTCGCTGGGCGGGCCGCAGGATTTTTACAACGAGGAGATGCTTTACCGGCTATTCGGCGTCAACGCCGAGCTGCTCATCGACCACGCCTGGGGCTGGGAACCCTGCACCATCGCGGACATCAAAGCTTACAAGCCCGCCGCCAACAGCTGCGGCAGCGGCCAGGTGCTGCACTGCGCCACGCCCGCCGACCAGGCACGGCTTATCGTGCGGGAAATGGCTGACCAGCTGGCGCTGGACCTGGTGGACAAACACCTGATGACCAACCAGCTGGTGCTGACCGTGGGCTACGACCGGGAAAATCTGACCGACCCCACCCGCAATGCGGCCTACCATGGCCCTGTTGCCACCGACCGCTACGGGCGGCAGATCCCCAAGCATGCCCACGGCACAACGAATTTAAGGCAGTACACTTCCTCCACGCGGTTGATTTTGGACGCTGTGACAGAGCTTTTTGACCGCATTGTAGACAAGCGCCTGCTGGTACGGCGGGTGAACCTGGTGGCCTGCCGCGTGCTGGACGAAGACGCCGCCCGTGAGAAGGACAGCTGCGAGCAGCTGGACTTTTTTTCCATCACCGAAAGCGCCCAGCAGCAGGCCGCCGCCGAGGGAAAAGAGCTGGAGCGGGAGCGCCGCCGCCAACAAGCCATGCTGGCCATTAAAAAGAAGTTCGGGAAAAATGCCATCATCAAGGGCATGGACCTGCAGGAGGGTGCCACCGCCATGGAGCGCAACGCACAGATCGGAGGGCACAAGGCATGACCCACCGCTATGACGACATTATCAACCTGCCGCATCATGTCTCGCAGAAGCACGCACCGATGGCTCGGGCCGACCGCGCGGCGCAGTTTTCGCCCTTTGCAGCGCTGACCGGGCTGGATGCCGCCCTGCGGGAGACCGCCCGCCTGACCGACCAGCGCATCACCCTGGACGAGTATGAGCAGGCTGCACTGGACGAAACGCTGCAAACCGTGCGGGATGCACTGACCAAAAAAGAGCATCCTACCGTGGAAGTCTGCTATTTTGTGCCCGACACCCGCAAGGCAGGCGGTGCCTACTGCACCGTGACCGGCATGGTAAAGAAGATGGCAGAGTTTGAGGGACTGCTGATTTTGGCTGACGGCACCGAGGTACCAATGGGGGAGATCGCGGTTTTGGAACTACACGGATAACGGAACGGAAGGGTCAAAAACAACACAGCTATTTCAAAAGCATCAAGAAAACAAGATCGACATGCTGAACGGGTCGATTCGGAACAAGCTGCCGCTGTTTGCACTGTCTGTGGCGGCTACCGCTGTGCTGGAGCAGCTGTTCAACGCGGCGGCCTGGCCATGGTGGGCATAGGTGTACCTTGTCTTCCCCTGCAGCCGCACCTTCCAAACTATCATGCTGGTGTATCCGATCAGTTTGTTGTTTACCGTGCTGTTGATTTTGATTGCACTGGTGTGGTATAGACCGACCAGGAGATTTGCTTGATTTTTTGTTTCGGTGCTTCGGCCCTGTCTACTTTGCGGCAGGGCTTTTTTATAAGAAAAGAGGGACCGCAAGGTGGTCCCTCTTTCGCACTGCATGTTATTATACTTTTTTCAGCAACCCATCAGCAGTTAAAACCGCCGTATCCCCTTCGTTAATATCCGCGGCGGTCAAAGCCGCGTCGGGGTAGGGGAGTACTCGCTTCACCCCGTCGGTCGCAACCAGGGTCACATCGACCAAAACCTCCGCCCCCGGGGCGGGTTCCTCGCAGCCGTACATCTGCTCGTCTATGCGTTTTACTACGTAAGTCATAGCGGCACCTCACTCGCTGCGCAGGCGCTTGTGCAGCTTTTTCTGCTCGTACATGGCGGTGTCGGCCTGCTTTAGCACGCTGTCCAGCACCTGCAGGCCGGAGCAGCAACCCACCCTACCTATATTAAATATAGTGTAACACACCATTTCCCAAAAAACAAATATTCCGACAAAATTCTTTTTCGAGCGTAAAACCCGTGCAGTGCTAAGTTGTGCGGATTGCATAAAGGTTGGGTTAATCCCTACAAACTGCAGGGTAATCTATCGTACTTCATAACTTTTTCACCATGGACAAAGAATGAGCGATACATCGTTTGTTAACGATTATTTCAAACTTTTTCTATTTTCTTGAAATATATTATTGCTATTTTGCACAAAATCTGCTATACTTAGCACGATCTTTCAATCACATTGCGCTTACGCACCTTTGTAAGCGACTACCATGAGAAGGAGGAATTTTTTTATGGAATTTGTGATTGGCATTATCCTCGTCCTGACCTTTTTCGGCCTGGCCTACTACTGCGTAAAAGGTCACAACCTGATGATCGGCTTCCTGATCATCTCCATCGTCTGGACTGCCCTTTCTCTGCTGGGCACTCTGGTCGCATCTCCCACGTTTATTGCAGAGAACCCCATCCTGCAGTTCGGCGGTGACTCCGGCACTACGCTGGTTTCGATCCTGAACAAGATCTACCAGTCCGCCCCTGAAGGCTGGGGCACCACGCTGGTCAACGTCTGCTGGGGCGCCTGGTTTGGCCGCGTCCTGATGGAGACCGGCATCGCTTCCACCCTGATCCGTAAGACTGTTGAGCTGGGCGGCGACCGTCCCATCATCACCATCGTTCTGCTGAACGTTGTGACTGCCTTCATTTTCACCGCCATGATGGGCGCCGGCCCCGTTATCGCCATCGGCGTTATCGTCCTGCCCATCCTGATGTCCCTGGGCATCCCCAAGGCAATCGCCATGTTCACCTTCATGGGTTCGGTCTCCGCTGGTATGTACCTGAACCCCGTCCTGCAGTTCTCTCAGCTGCGCGCCTTCATCTGCGCTTCTGATGAGATGCCTGAGTTCTCCTTCAGCTGGTACACCTCTCACTGGGGCATCTATGCGCTGATCATCAGCGTCGTGGTTGTCTCCGTGCTGACCGGTATCTACCTGAAGATCGGCAAGAAGAGCCACGCCTGGGCAGCCCAGGCTGCCCCGAAGAACACCCAGACCGATGCCCCGCTGATCGCCCTGATCCTGCCCATCGTTCCCGTCGTTCTGAAGATCTGGCTCGACTTCTCCGTTATCGGCGGCTTCGTCATCGCTGGTTTCGCTGCCCTGTTCCTCTGCGGCAAGATGAACAAATCTTTCAAAGAGAACTGCCAGCTGGTCAACAAGCTGTACTATGACGGCGTGGTCGACACCGCTCCGCTGGTTGGCTTCCTGCTGACCCTGCCCATGTTCAACACCTGCGCTTCTTACGCTTCCCCGTACTTCAAGGAAGTTCTGGGCGGCATCATGCCCACCAATGAGTATGTGGTCTGCGCCCTGTTTGCAGCCCTGTCTATCCTGGGCTTCTTCCGTGGTCCCCTGACCCTGTACGGCTGCGGCGCTGCCACCCTGGGTGTGCTGTCCGCCGTTGGTCACTTCAGCGTGCCGTTCCTGTTCTGCGTGTTCACCATCCCGGCAACCACCGTCAACGTTGGTTCCTGCATCACCCAGAGCTGGATCGCTTGGGGCCTGGCTTACACCAAGGTCGAGTCTCGCGACTACCTGAAGCTGTCCATCCCGTTTGCTTACATCTGCTCCATTCTGCTGTACATCCTGACCGCCTTTACGGTCACCGGCCTTGGCCCCGAGTGGTTCCTTTCTTAAGGCCTGACGCAGCTTTGATTTAAGCAGCAAAAATTTGCCGCCCCAGTTAGTAGGCTGGGGCGGCTTTTTGTATATTTTTGCTCTCGCATTTTGGCGGCGCTTGTGCTATAGTAATGGCGGAGAAAATTTGTACGGCGGCCTGCGCTGCCGCAAAAGGAGTTGTTTTGTATGTATGATGAAGCTCTTTTAAAGGAACTGACCGAACTGGAAAACACCGTGCGGTTTGACAGCTTTGATTTTAACGATGCCTACGCCCTGGGCAGCGCCCTGCGTGCGGCGGGGGAGAAGGCTCCCAAGCCGATTGCGGTGCGCATTGTGCTGGATGGCATGATTTTGTATCAGTCCTTCCTGCCGGGCACCGACGCCACCAACAACAACTGGATGGACAAGAAGCAGCGCACTGTGCAGCTGACCGGCACCACCAGCCTGCGCGCCGCCGTGGAGCGGGAGCTGTACGGTGCCAAGGCCCCCTGGCAGCATGACGAGGAGCACTACGCCTTCTGCGGCGGCGGCTTCCCGCTGTACGTCAACAGCGAGTTCCGCGGTGCGGCGATTATTTCCGGTTTGCCGCATTTGAAGGACCACGCGCTGCTGTGCGAAACGGTGAAGGCTTACTGGGAGAGTAAGAAAAAATAATTTTTGATTGGCTTTTTGCGGCCGGCGGGGGACACCACCATGCGGTGTCCCCCTTTTTTACGGCTTCTAGCCGCTATGCGTACTCTTTTGGTCACAAAAAAGGTAGGCCTTGGATAAGATGCCACGAAAAAAGGACGTCACCGCATGGTGGTGACGCCCGCAAAGCAACATATTAAAATCAAAGCGTAAACTGAATCCCGCAGAACACTGCGTAAATTACCAGCAACGCCACACCCTGCACACGGCTAAGCTTTCCCTTAACCAAGGCCGGCGCGGTCAACAGTACCATAACCGCAATCATAACGGGGATTTCCAGCACCAGGCTGGAGTTCATGCCGAAGATCGTGGCGCTCTGTGGCACCGTGAAGGGGGCCAGCGCGACCGACACGCCGCTGACCAGCACCAGGTTGAACACGTTGGCGCCGACCACATTGCCCAGCGACAGGTCGCTGTGGCCCTTGATGAGCGAGGTAATGGCCGTGACCAGCTCCGGCAGGGACGTGCCCAGCGCCACAAAGGTCAGCGCGATAACACTCTCGGGCACGCCCAAAGCCTGGGCGATCAGGGTGCCGTTGTCCACCAGCAGGTTGGCGCCCATGGCGATCAGCACCGCGCCCAGCACCAGCAGCATCAGCATACGGGGCAGGGGCATGGTCTCTTCTTCCTCTTCATGCTCCTCTGCGGGGGCGTTCTTCATCTGGTGGATGTTGGCCGCGATGTAGGCCACGAACATCGCCAGCATGATAAAGCCCATGGGACGGGTGAACTTGCCGAAGCCGTAAGCCGCCACGCAGTAGATGGCCGCCGCCGCAAAGAAGAACAGCACCGGCATTTTCAGCGTTTTGGGGTCCACTTTGCCCGGGCGCACCGCAATGGTGATAGCCGCGATCAGCGCCGCATTGCAGATGACCGAACCGATAGCGTTGCCGTAAGCGATCTCGCCGTGGCCGGACAGCGCCGACATCGTGGAGACCATGACCTCGGGCAGGGTAGTGCCGATGGACACCACTGTGGCTCCAATCAGCAGTTCGGGCAGATGGAACCGCCGCGCCAGCGCCGATGCGCCGTCCACGAACCAGTCGCCGCCTTTAATGAGAAACAGCAGCCCGACAATAAACAGCAGTACAGGGATCAGCATAAAAACTCCTTTTTTTCATAGTTGGCAGTTAAATTTGCATATTTTATCAGTATACCATATTGTAGCAAAATTGCAACAGCCCGGCCGCCAGATTGACAAATTTCGACATACAGGGTAGAATGGGGCCAAACGGAAAGGGGGCCGGCCTATGACCTGGACCGAAGCCAGCGGCACCTACTGGATGGCCGTGCTGATTATGGGTGTTTTGGGGTACATCAAGCAGAAGGAGCTGCTATGGCGCAACGCCGACCAGCGCCGCCGCGTGTACACCCGCAACCCCATACTGCCCTGCGATTATTTGGGGGCGTTTAGTTTGGGGGAATTCTGGGGGTACCTGCTACAGGTGTTTGGCACCCCAATGCCGGTGTTTGCCGGTAAAATTTTGCACCGCGCCCTGACCGTGATTACCGACGACCTTGCCAGCGCCCTGGTGGCCCTATGGGTGTTGTTGATGGCTGTTATATTACCGTTGGTCGTGGAAATTTTTGTGGACCGCTGGTATTATGGGACGAATGCGTTTGATAAGTGATTTTCCTACGCTTGCGGCTTGAGACTTCCCTCACCGGCCACCTTGCGGCCGGTTTCTCGTTCAAACAGCATTTTGCTTTTTATGTGTTCCTTTTGGAGCCCCAAAAGGCCCTGCCGTAAGGTAGGCAGGGCCGATAAGGTGCAAACAAAAATCACTCCTGGTCGGCAGTTTTCTGTCCAATATGCGCTTCGATGGCCGAGCGGTCCAGTTCCTCACCAATAATGATAAGCACTTCCTGCCCATCGGGAATAGCCTCTACGTGCATCGTGTCGCGGGTGGCATTCAGTTCGCACCAGCCGTCAACGGTCTGCAAAAAGCCCTTGATGCGCAAAATATGCCCGCAGGCCGGATCAGCAAACAGTGCCCGGGCGGCATCCTGTAGTTGGGGCAGCGTAAGGTGCAGCTCCATGAAATACAGCGACGTGAACGCTTTGTGCTCGTCAAAATGCAGCTTGACGTAGCTGGCTTGACAGTGGCCACAGCTGTCCAGCCGCTGCATATCGGCGTCGGTCAGGGCGTCCCAGGGCTTGCACAACGCATCGGTGTCCGCAGCAAAGCGGCGGGCGCAGTGGCAGGCTTCCAGCGCACGGTTCAAATGCGCCAGTGTTGCCTCAGCCTGGCCGGGGGCGGCCAGCTGGCAGCGGCTCATCAGCACCATGCCCGCGCTGGCGGCTTCGCTGGCCAGCAGATACTCGCCTTGGGGGCTGAGCTGCGTTTCCAGCAACGCGTCCACAATGGCAATGACATTGCCAAGCGTGTACCAGCGGTCCAGCGGCTCGTCCCGCAGCACGTCATAGAACTCGTCCACGTCGAAAATGCCGCTGGGTTCCACCAGTACGCGGTCAAAGCCCTGCATCGCCAGCGAGATCAGCTTGGTGCGCATCCGGCGCTGGTGGGTGTCGCAATCGCAGCCGCCGCTGATGGTCTCGATGTCGCAATTGTCGCCCAGCAGATCCTGCAGCAGCATTACGTCGACATTCACCGCGCCGAAGTCATTTTCCAAAATGCAGACGCGCTGCCCGCGGGCGTTGAGCCAGTGCACATATTTGCGCAGAAACGTTGTTTTTCCTGCGCCTAAAAAGCCGGTTATTAAGTCAACCTGTACCATAAGCTTTTTCTCTTTCTATTGTGCCGGACCGTCAGCGATCCGGCTCGCAGTCCAAAATGGACGGAATGTTCGTCCAGCGGGGCATATCACCCTTGTAGCACTCATGCAGCCAGGCCACGGCAGCATCCAGCCCCGCCTGGCTGCCCTCAAACTCAGCGGATCGTATCTTTTTCTCGGCGGTGTGCTCAACGCTCCACGGCCCGGGCCAGACCGTAACGGTCAAAAACTCGATCTTTCGCTTGCCGCTCTCGTCCGCCGGGTCGGCCTTTTTGCCCGGCGTAATGACATACCGCATCCCTTGCTCCGCCCCCGAGTAGGGGTTGCCATTGTGAAACCAGTGATAAATTGGAAAAGCGTCTAACATAATATTTCCTTCTTTGTAAAAAAGAAAAGAGGCTCCCTCTCGGGTAAGCCTCTTTCTTAATTTGGAGCGGGATACGAGTCTCGAAGCCTATTTTTTGACCGTATCACCGCTGTGTATAAGGCAATTGCACCCGAAAAGCGTTTATTTTTCTTTTTTATTGTGTTATAATTCGGACTTTCAAAATTGTATCATGCGGCGCATTTACAGTAACGCATCCAGGCGCTTGCGAGCATCTTCCAGCATTTGGGGCTTGAGGGCCATGTAGACCTCGTGGATCATCTTTGCATTGGCGTGACCCACCAGCTGTATTGCAATTTCCTCCGGCACACCAGCCATGGCCAGCATGCAGACGTACTCATGGCGGAACTGGTGACCGCAGACAGGGACGCGCCAAGTGCTGTACTTCACAACCTCGCTGCGACCGCGGCGGTACACGCGCTTGGTGTGAACAACTTCCTCGCCCACGCCGTACTTGCGCCAGAAGCGTTGCCACATCGTTTCGTATTTTTTCAGTGTGATTGGCTTGGTGTCCAACCCGATGATGTAGGTGTCCGACGGCAGGTGGCGGATTGGCTCCAATGCCTCGGCCAGCATGGAGAGCAGGGGAACTTTGCGGATGCCTGCGGGGGTCTTGGTGTAGTCTCGCATGTGTGGCGCGTTGTTAATGTGCTCCACGGATTTGTAGATGTGGATGACCCGCTTTTTAAAGTCGATGTCCTTCAGCTGGATGCCCAGCATCTCGCCGCGGCGCTCTCCCGTGCAAAGGTACGCCACCGGCAGCAGCGCATCCGGGTCCAGGTAGTGATCCTTGACGATCTGCACTTGCTCCTCGGTAGGCGGTGGACGCTTGCTGCGGGGCAGGCCGCGAGGCATCCGGGTCTGCACTGCAGGGTTGCAGTCACCGCGCCACTTGGGACTATCGATCCAGAACTGGTAGATGTTGTTGATGACGGTTTTCTGGTTGCTGACGGTCGAAGCGGAACAGCCCTCGAAAACAGGGGAGCGCAGGAACTCGGCGATCATGTAGGGCTGGATCTCCCGCATGCGGTACTCACCCAGAGCCTCCCGGGCGCGGCGGATATTGGGCATGTAGCTGCGCCGGGTACCCTCTTTCATCTTTTCCACAATTGCCTGGTACTCGTCTGACACGACAGAGAACAGCGGCCCAGAATCGCGGGTAATGATACGCTGGCGCTCCTGCTCCTCGTATTCTTCCTGGGCTTTCTGGATGTCGGCCCACACCTTGGCGGGGTCCTTGGCGGTGAAAGTCCGCCGTTTGTCGCCGATCAGTTCATTGCGTTGGTAGCGGCCATCCTTGCGCAGGATAAGCCCTGCTGTGATTTTGCGACGCATATTTTTACCTCCCTCAGGGTACACTTTGACAAGCCTGCCCGAAGGTGGTACAATACGAATGGTTGGGTCGTGCTGTACCACCATGTGGGCAAGCTGATCTATCAAAACGCTCCATGATTGCCGTCGTGGGGCGTTTTTTCTTTTTTGTTATTCTGCCATGTTCTCGGAATCCCAAGACGTGACAAGTTCGCCGGAGTCAGCGTTGACGAAATCCACGTGGATATTTTCCGGGATATCGCCGCTTACGATGCCGTAGGTCTGGCCGCAGGTGGCGAAAATAAGCACCGACATAGAATCACTAATGGCGGTCTCGCCGGGCTTAGTGGTGGTCGTTACAGTAAAATTCGTATAATCCTCGTTGTGGTCAATGGCTGTAAAGTTGGGATAATCCTCTGTGCCAACCATACCATCCAGCGTGGACTGGATGGATTCTGAGATACCGTCCACGATAGCCTTGTGCTGGTCTTTGCTCATCACATAGGTGACGCTGCCATCCTCGTTGATCTGACCGCTGTGGACCTTGCCGTCCGCGACCTGCTGGTCGATTTCCTCCTGGGTGATGTCAGTAGCAAAATCGGCAGGGAAGGTGATGGTCACATCGAAAAGGCCTTTATCCACGTCGATGCTGCCGATGTCGCTTAGGGCCTGCTCGGCCTCATCGACCGTCGCATCCAGTTCAGAATCTGCCGAGGGTTCTTCGGCGGTTGCCTCGGATTCCGAGGACGCCGGAGCCGTTGCTTCAGACGATGCCGCCGGGGTGGATGTACCGCAAGCGGTAAGACCGGCCAGCATGATGGCGGCGAGGGTTAAAGAAAGTTGTTTTTTCATGGGATCCCCCTTGCATTTTATGTGCTATTTCACGGCTCAGCGCCATTCCTTTTATTGTACATCTACCACCTTATTGCCCTTGCTGCGGTTGCACCGCCAACAAAGAGTTTGCAGATTATCCTCGGTCGTCAATCCTCCCTTGGACACAGGGATGATGTGGTCGATTTCCAGTAAAAGATGCGGTTCAGCCTCAATTGATGCACCGCAGCATTTACAAGTAAAATGATCACGTTCTTTGATATGCTGGCGGAGTTTACTGGTCATAAGCGCCCGCTGTCCCGCCACGCTCTTGCTGAACTTGATTTTTTCAGACAGGTAGACGACAAAACGGTTCAGGTTGTCGATATCCATAACGACATCGTAAGTCGTACCTGTGTTGCCCCCCGCACTAGTATACTTGAATTCATATTTAGGGAAGTATAGTGTACTGAAATCCACTTCCTCAAAGCCAAGGTTCTTTTCCAGCTTCTTTTGACTGAACTTTTTGATAGCCCAGGGAATGTCCGCGGAAATGCTCTCCAAAATTGCCTCACGCTCAGCCTTTAGAGCAACCTTGCCGTCTTCAGCTGCGGAGAAATCATTCAAGGCCGTTTCAAATTTTTCCAGGGTTTCCTCATCAGCCTTAATGCCAAAGTATTTGCAGATGTACTTAAAAGGTTCTTTCCGCGCGTTATCGCAAACGGTGCGAGAGCACTCGTAAATGTAAGGTGCGTACGTTTGATTCTTCAGTGCATCACGCTTGACGTTCCATCGGCTGTTGTCGTGATAAACAGCCTCTCCATAGTCCGTACGATTTACCACAAGCGCTGTGCTTTTCAGCTCTTCGATGTGGTCGTTTAGATCGTTGCAATCTTGGATGTGATTTTGGATTTTTCCTTTTATAGCGCTAAAACTCTCACCTTTAAAATAGATAGAAGCGTAAATTTGATAAATGATCGCAATCACAGCCAAAAGCAACAGTAGTGGCCACGCATAGACTAACAGCGCAAGGATAAGGAAAAAGACTAAGCATCCTGTCAAAGCGTTCATTGAAACACATCTCCTCTTATAATACCACCGAAGCGGATTTTACCGGTTGAAGTCTATACCCCTGCATTCCGTCCAGTAGTGCAGGGCTTCTTTTATATAATCCTCGTCAAGGTTAAAATACTCGGCCAACTGCCAGGGCTCGGTAAAGCCGCAGGCCATGGCGTGGCGCAGTTCCTCCACAGGCAGATACTTTTCGACCGAGGCCGCAAAGGCTTTGTTCTCGGCCTGTTCCTTGATCTCGTAGGGGCTGTACGCCAGGTAGAACGCCCCGCTCAGATAGTGCCCGGCTTCGTGGGCCAGCACAGTGCGTTCTTTGGCAGCCGTCTTGCAGTGCGAACGGTCGATGACCAGGAAGTTATCCATAAAGGCGATGGCAGTGTTGGCTTTCAATTTCAGCTCGGCCACATCCACCCCAAGCCCTTGCAGGTCATTATACATTGCACCGACAGACGTGTTCATCTACTTAAACACCAGTTCCTTTTCGTTTGTTTCGCTCTGCCTTAACGCGCATCGATGCCATGATGTCGTCGATGTCATCCTCGGTCAGGTGGTCTTTCACCTTACCATAAAAGGCAATCAGTTGGTCTTTCATTTCGGTTTCCGGCTGAACTTCGCCGATCAGATCATCCACGGACACCCCGAAATACGCCGCCACCTTCGCGAGAGTTTCGCCGGAAGGTGTGGCCCCGGTCTTTTTCCACTTAGTTACCGTTGAATTGCTCAGCCCGATTTCGTCTGCTGCCCGGCTAAGACTTATGCCTTTGTTTTTACAAAGTGCGGCATATACGTCATAAAACACAATTTCCGACGCTCCTTTTTGTGCAGAGCGCTAAAACTAACCAAATTCAGAATTTACGCTTGACTTTCTAACCAAATTCAGATATTATAGTGACACAGATTGAATTTGGTAAGGCACAGAAAGCCCCCACAGTCTGTTGGCTTTGGAAAGATTTTTGCGCTGATATTTGTTGGCGCTTTTATCTTACCGCAAAATCTAACCAAAGTCAAGTTTTTATGAAAAAGGAGGTTAGATTTGTATGCCTGCACAATGGACGGGTGAACTTGTTGGGAAAATGCACAATGCGGGTGTCACTGCAAAGCAGCTGGCAGCCGAGATGGGCAAGAACCCCAAGTACGTTTCCCAGGTCTTGAATGGGCACTATTCGCCCAAAAAGGCAGAGACCGAGTTCAACGAAGCTTTCAAACGACTTGTCTCTCCCGAAGCCTGACCCCATTATACCACCTTGCCTGTCCCATTGTCCGGACCGGCAAAATTCGACAAGGAGATGATGCTTTCATGCCCCGCGAAAAGCCTTTGTACCACGACACACTGTCCAGCGTACGCGCCCGCGCCACCGAACTGTTCCCCGGCGAACTGCTGTTTGGCCCGACCAAGGTTGCAAAGATCCTGGGCCGCAGCCGCGCCTGGGTATATCGACACTACGGCAGTTTCAACAGCATGACCGTCGAGCAGATCGCAAGCCTGATTTGCTGAACCACGAAAGGAGAAACATTATGCCAACAAACAAAGAGGCCGCCCAGGTGTTGGCGCACCCGAACGGCCAGAGATGTGAACTCACGCAAATTCACAATCATATTTTACTGCATGCCGTGCGTTTTGGCAAGGTTTTTTGCAAGACCTGCGCGGTGATGCTGGCCCTGCTGGGGCTGGCCGCGCTGGCAGCCTTGCCCACGGCCACCGTCTCGGCAGTGCTGACGCTGATCGGCGCCATCGCCGCCCTGAACTGGGTCTGCGGCGCATGGTTTACCCTGTGCGAAATGGAGGGGATGCTGCAATGACACCGTATGTAATGCGCGAGGCATTCCGCACCAACGCGCCGGACAAGCTCCTCGAGTTTTACCGCACCGTGCAGGACATTCTGCACAACAAAAGCATGACCGAGATCGAACAGCTGAACCGCATCCGCATAATGGCCGGGGCTGCCGCCTGCGGCGAGGGCGAATGCGCTGACATGCTGGCATTGGCAGGGGAGGTGACGCCCCATGCGTAACCCGCGGAACGGGCAGTTCACCACGCCCGAGAAAGAGCGCTGCCGCCGCCAACAAGAGCAGCTCAGCCGAGCCAAAGCTGCTGTATTTATGGCCGTGCAAAAACTTGGCACCCTGCATTCCACCAGCGAGCAGGCGCAGCACAGCATGATGGACGTCTGCTACTACCTTGGCCGCGCCACGGCGCTGCTGGAAGATCTGGACGAGGTCATCGCCCATGGTTGAGCGCATCGACACGGGCCTTGCACAGCCCGCCAATGAGGCCGAATGGCTACAACAGCGCCTTTGCGGCATTGGTGCAAGTGAGGCCAGTGCCATCATCGGCAAAAATCCCTACATGACTAATCAGCAGCTATGGTACTACAAAACGCAGCGTCGCCAGCCGGAGGACATCAGCGGCAAAGCCTGTGTGCGGTATGGGCACGAGGCAGAGGCCCCCATCCGGGAGCTATTCGCCCTAGACCACCCGGAATATACCGTCCAGTACGGCGGTGCTTTTGACATGGTACGTCATCCGCAGTATCCGTGGCTATTTGCCACACTGGACGGGCGTCTACTGGACAAAGATGGCCGCCGGGGCATCTACGAGGGTAAAACCACAGAGATTTTGCGCAGCATGCAGATGGAAAAGTGGACCTACACCGATGAAGCCGGCCACCGTCAGGGCCGTGTCCCGGACAACTACTACGTCCAGATCCTGCACCAGCTGTTGGCTACCGGTTGGGATTTTGCCGTGCTGAACTGCCGGTTCAAGCGTTTTTACCGTGACGGCAGCCGCGCCGAGACCCGCTGCTATCGTTTTGAGCGGGCTGACCTGCTGGATGATCTGAACTATTTGCTGCAGGCTGAGATCGCGTTTTGGGGCTATGTGCAGAGTGACACACTGCCCGACCTGATCCTGCCCTCTATATAAAAGGAAGGAACCTGTTATGGTACAGATGATTATCTCCGCGCCGGGGGAGCAGCCGTTGCCCGCCGTAGCGTGGAACTACGAGGAAGTCAAGGCCGAGGTTGAAGCCAGCCTTGCCCAATATAAAGACCGGGCCTACACACCTGAAACGATCGGCGGTGCCAAGGCAGACCGCGCAGCGCTCAATAAGCTGGCCGATGTGCTGGCTGCCAAGCGCCGGGAGGTAAAGGCCCAGTATCTGGCCCCCTATGAGAATTTTGAACGCCAGTGCAAAGAGGTCGAGGGTATGATCGCCGCCGCGTCAAAGGCTATCGATGCACAGGTCAAGGAATTTGAGGGTGTTGAAAAGGAACGCAAGCGCGGCACCATTATCGAGATCTACCAATCCATCGCCGGTGAGTTGGTTGCCATGGTACCGCCCGCCGCTGTCTGGAACTCCAAGTGGCTAAACAAAACCTACAGTATAGATGCCATCCGCATGGAACTGGAAGCCACCGTGCAGCGCATCCATGAGAGCATGGAGACCATCCGCCAGAGCTGTGGACAAGATGCCCCCGCTTGCCTGGATGTGTACCTGAATGATGGGTTGAGCCTGAGCGCCGCCATCCGCAAGCACCAGCAGCTGGAACACATCCGACAACAGGAAGCCGCCCGACCTGTAGCACCGGAACAGTTGGCCGGGCTGCGGCACCAGCTGACAGGGGAGACGCCCCCTGCACCACCTGCTGCCGTCGAGAGCACAGCAGAAGCCGCTGACACGGTTGAATTGTACATGGACTTCCGCGTTTACTACACCGACAAAGCAGTTTTGAACAGCCTAAAGAAATTTTTGGTTGAAAACCATATCAAATTTGGCCGCGTACCGGCCACACAAGAAAAATAAGGAGAACTCGCTATGGCACAATATGGAAACGCCCTTGTGAAAAAGGCAAAGACAACCTCGGAACAGCCCTGCACCTTTACCGCCAACGGGGTAGAAGTCAAACTGACACCTGCCACTGTGAAGAACTATCTGGTCAGCGGCAACGCCGAACGCATCACCGACCAGGAGGTCGTGATGTTCATCAACCTGTGCAAATACAACGGCCTGAATCCCTGGCTGCGCGAGGCGTACTGCATCAAGTATGGCAGCTCGCCCGCCACGATGGTGGTCGGCAAAGAGACCTTCCAAAAGCGGGCCGATGCCGACCCGAACTATAACGGCGAACAGGCCGGTGTCATTGTTGAGACCGCGGACGGCCAAATCGAGCGGCGCGAAGGCTGCCTTGTGCTGGAAAATGAACAGCTGCTGGGCGGCTGGGCCAAGGTCTACCGCAAAGACCGCCTTTACCCCAGTACTGCCGAAGTCAGCATGACCGAGTATACCGGCCGCAAATCGGATGGTAGCCCCAATGGCCAGTGGAGCGGCAAGCCTGCCACGATGATCCGCAAGGTGGCGCTGGTGCAGGCCTTGCGTGAGGCGTTCCCCGCGCGGTTGGGTGCCTTGTACACCGCCGAGGAGCGCGGCTATGCTGAGCCGGTAGAGGCGACCTTCAACGAGGTGCCTGAGGCAGATGCCCCCACACCCCAGCAGACCTCTGGCAAGACCCCCATGCCGGACGCTGCACCGGCCCCCAGCGATGCCGATGATTTCTTTGCCGGCGTAGAGTAAGCGGGTGTAGCCTATGGCGCGTGAGTATGTGTGCCTCTATCACAGCTACTTAAAATCGGTTGAACCCCTCAACGACGCGGAGCGCGGGCGTTTGTTCACAGCATGCCTAACCTACAGCATGACGGGCGCAGAGCCTGATCTCCGTGGGAACGAGCGGTTTGTTTGGCCAACGATTCGGGAGCAGATAGACAGAGACACCAAGAAATACAGCGATTTCTGCAAAAAGCAGCAGGAAAACATCCGCAAACGGTGGGATACCACCGTATACGATGGTACATCTGGTATACCAGACGATACCAAACATACCAAAGAAAAGGAAAAGGAGAAGGAGAAGGAGAATATACTATCTTCTCCTAACGTCGAAGATAGTATAGCGCGTACACCTGCGCGGAAACGATTTACCCCGCCCACACTGGCAGAGGTGACCGCCTATTGCCGTGAGCGTCAGAACGCCGTAGACCCCCAGCGGTTTATTGACTACTACACTGCCAACGGCTGGAAGGTGGGCAAAAACAGCATGAAGGATTGGAAAGCCGCGGTGCGTACCTGGGAGGGAAAGCAGCGGGATACTGCCCCTGCACAGCGCAGCAGCCTGGATGAGACCCGCGCAGTATTGCGCCGCATTGCAGGAGGTACCCCATGACCTACGAGGAAACTGCCCGGTTTTTGAACGGTGCCCTGAACTACTGGCCCACGTTGTTCCGTGGCAATGACCCGGAAGCTATGACCCAGGCATGGGCGGTGGCGCTGTCTGACATCCCCTATGCAGCCTGTGCCCGCGGTGTTGTAAAGCTGGCCCAAACGATGAAGTTTCCGCCCAGTATCGCCGAAATATGCGCAGCTGCAAAAGAGTACATGCCCGCCCAAGTAACCCAACTGGACAGGCTCCTTGCCATCACCTGCCATGAGGAGTTAGGGCTCGACACGCCCCTTTACCGCCAGATGCAAGTTGAGAGCTTGCCCGATTCCGACATCAAAAAATTGAGATAAAACGACATAAAGGGAGATTCGCTATGAAAAACGCTACTCAATCCAGAAAGCAGGTGGGCGATGTATGACTTACCGGGAATTTCTGGAAAACAAGATCGATATTGCCCCGCAAAGCGGTATTGAGGTTGATCCTGCCGAAATCAGCCCAGCCCTGAAAGACCACCAGCGTGTTTGCGTCCTGTGGGCGCTGCGCGGTGGACGGCGCGGCCTTTTTGCCCGGTTCGGCCTGGGCAAGACCGTCATGCAGCTGGAATGGTGCCGCATCCTGCAAAAGCACATCGGCGGTCAGACGCTGATCGTGATGCCGCTGAACGTCATGCCAGAGTTTCGTGCGGACGCTGTACATCTGCTGGGGCTGGACGAACCGCCTTACTGCCGCACCATGGCCGAGGTGAAAGCCTGCCAGGCGCCCATCATCCTGACCAACTATGAGCGCGTCCGGGATGGGGACATTGACCCGCATTACTTTACGGCCGTAAGCCTGGACGAAGCGGCCACGCTGCGCAGCTTTGGCAGCAAGACCTATCAAGAATTTATGCAAAAGTTCAAGGGTGTACGGTATAAGCTGACCAACACCGCCACGCCCAGCCCCAACCGCTACAAAGAACTGATCCACTACGCCGGATTTTTGGAAGTGATGGACACCGGGCAGGCGTTGACGCGGTTTTTTAAGCGCGATTCGACCAAGGCCAACAACCTGACCCTGTACCCAGGCAGGGAGCGGGAGTTCTGGATCTGGTGTGCTAGTTGGGGGCTGTTTCTGCAAAAGCCATCCGACCTTGGCTTTTCGGATGAGGGCTACAGCCTGCCGCCTATGGATATTCGCTACCACAAGTTGACCAGCGCTGAACGCCCGGCCGATTTTGAGCCGGACGGTCAGCTGAAACTGGGCCATGATGCCGCTATGGGGCTGATCGATGCCGCACGGGAAAAGCGGGACAGCATCGAGATCCGTGCTGCTGAAACTGCCCGCATCGTAGCTGCTGCCCCTACTGACCATTTTGTGATCTGGCACGACCTTGAAGAAGAACGCCGCGCCCTGAAGCGGGCCCTGCCGGAGATGGTGGACATCTACGGCTGCATGGACCTCGAGACCCGCGAGCAGCGCGTCATGGACTTTGCGCAGGGGCGCACCCGGCTGTTCGGCACCAAAAAAAGCCTGTCTGGGTCGGGCTGCAACTTCCAGCGGTACTGCCACAGAGCCATCTTTATGGGCATAGACTACGAGTTCAACGACTTTATCCAGGCCGTCCACCGTATCTACCGCTTTTTGCAGCAAAATCCGGTCATCATCGACATCCTGTACATGGATACCGAAAGTGAAGTGTTGCTTACCTTGCAGCGCAAATGGCGGCAGTACGATGAATTGAGTGCCCAGATGGAGGAGATCATCAAAACCTACGGGCTGGGCAGCCTTGCCCTGGAAGCCCTGAAACGAACGATTGGATGTGAGCGTGTGGAAGTCACCGGCAAAAACTATACCGCCATTAACAACGATTGCGTTGAGGAGGTGCGCAGCTGGCCCGCGGACAGTATTGACCTGTATGTGACCAGCATCCCTTTTGGCAATCACTACGAATACAGCCCCAGCTATAACGATTTTGGCCATAACCCGGACGATGCAGAGTTTTTCAAGCAGATGGACTACCTGACACCGGAACTGCTGCGCACCTTGAAGCCGGGCCGCGTGGCGGCCATCCATGTAAAAGACCGTGTGCAGTTTGGCAACGTCACCGGCATGGGGATGCCGACGATTGAGCCGTTCCACGCGGATTGCATCTCGCACTTCATCCGCCACGGCTTTGCCTACTTTGGCATGATTACCGTTGTTACCGATGTGGTGCGGGAAAATAACCAGACCTACCGCCTGGGCTGGACCGAGCAATGTAAGGACGGCACCAAAATGGGCGTAGGCTGCCCGGAATACATCCTGCTGTTCCGCAAACTGCCCACCGACCACAGCAAAGGCTATGCCGATGTGCGGGTAAGCAAAGACAAGGCCAACTACACCCGCGCACAATGGCAGATTGATGCCCATGCTTTCTGGCGTTCAAGCGGCGACCGGCCTTTCGGGCGGGAAGATTTGGAACGCATCCCGGTAAGCAAGCTGCAAAGCGTTTACCGCAAGTATAGCCGAGGCACCGTTTACGACTACAACGAGCATGTAAAACTGGCCGAGGAACTCGACAAAGACGGGCGCCTGCCGTCCACCTTTATGGTGGTAGCACCCGGCAGCTGGGACATGACCGTATGGGACGACATAAACCGCATGCGCACACTCAACACCAGCCAGAGCCGACGCCGCCAGCAGATGCACGTCTGCCCGCTGCAGCTGGATATTGTGGAGCGGCTCATCAACCGCTATTCTAATCCGGGCGATCTGGTAGCTGACCCTTTTGCCGGCCTGTTCACAGTACCGTATCTGGCTGTAAAGATGGGCCGAAAGGGGAAAGGCGTGGAGCTGAACCCAGATTATTTCCGCGATGGCGTAGGTTACTGTGAAACCGCCGATGCGGAGCAGAGCGCCCCCACGTTGTTTGACCTGATGGAAGAAGGGGAGGAGGCCGCCCATGCGTGACCTTTTACAAGAAAAAGACCGCACACGGGAGGCGGTCTCTCAAATCGTATCGTGGTGCTTGGTTATTGCGCTGCACCAGACCGAGGGCATCGGAAAAAAGCGGCAGGATGACGTAGCCGCCAAGGCGCTGGTTATCCAGGAAGCCGCCGCAAAGAGGCTGGCCCGGCAATCGCGGGAGAAAGTCATCGCCTGGCTGCGCAGCAAACTGGACAGACTTGATTTGCCGGATGGTGCCCTAACTTTTCGCGTACCGTTACGGCGGGCACCCAAAAGTCGCCGTGAGCAGGAGCTGCGCATCGCCGGGGATCAGGCCGCCACTCTTACCTGGCTGATTTTCGCCCTGGCCATCCACCGAGCACTGCACTTTGGGGCACAGCGGCTTGTACGTCTGCATACCGCCACGCTGGAAAACTACCGCCAGTTCTCAGATTGGGAGCTGGACGGTGCCGATTGGGCATTTTCACGCCTGCAGCACTGTGCCCAGCAAGCCCTGCAAGAAGAATTGGACATTGTTGAAACGCCAGAGGATGCCCCAACCGCGGAACAAACCGCGACCGCCTACCTGCGGCAGACTCAAATGCTGCAAGAGCAGGTGGGACGTGTCATAAAGGCAGCACAGTTGCCCTCTGTTACCACGGAACAGCCGTTGGCCGTGTTGAGCACATCGCACCTACAGTCGTTACTGAAAAGTGAGCTCCCATGCGACACGGCCCGGAACTGGAGGACGCGATGACCGGGCGGCAGATCAAGCTCGTGTTCGTCGGGGTGCCGCCCTCGATGAACCAGTTCAACGGGCGGACGAACGTCCAGGTCTACCGCGCCGTAAAAGCCGACTGGACAGACCGCGTCACCTGGCAGGCCCGCGCCCGGCGGCCAAAGCGCCCTTTTGAACGGGCTGAGGTGCTGATCGAGTATCAGTTCCAGGACAATCGCCGCCGCGACCCGGACAACTACTCCGGCAAGTTCATTCTGGACGGTCTGACCAAGGGCGGCATCATCCGGGATGACAGTTTCAAACACATCTCACTCACCGTGCGGGCCAAGCCCAACCCCGGCCCGGCGGAGACAACAATCACGATCCGGGAGGTTTTGAACGATGAAAGACCTGAAATTCGATAACCAGCGCGGCGCAAGTATGGCCTGTGATCTGGTGGACGTGGTACGGTGCAGGGATTGTTTGTTTTCCACTTGCGAAACATACTATGCAGGGCATGTTGTTTGCGTCAGCGATAAAGGTTGGCCGCGTTGGGTGAAAGAAAATGGGTTTTGCGATTTGGGAGAAAGGAAGGGATAAGATGATTTTAACCATCCTCGGCGACATCATCCTGGGCTGCATGTTTGCCGGGTTCTATGCGCTGGGTGTCTCCGCCGGGAAGGCTGCCACCCGGCAGGAGCCGGAGAACAGCATTGCCATGGAGCACAGGCATGGAGGTGAGGACGATTGAGTAGCCCACGATACGACTGGTGGCCTTATGTAAAAGGCATGATCCGCCGCTACCCGGAACTGTGTGCCCGGCAGGAAGAACTGCGCCGCACAAAGATGTCCCCAAACCTGACCGGGATGCCGGGGGCCCACGGCCAGACCAGTGATCCTGTAGCCGATGCCGCTCTGCGGGAACTGCCGGAGATCAACCGCCGGGAACTGGAGGCTGTGCGGCGGGCTATTGAAGAGACACGCACCATGCCAAACGGGAAGGAACGGCTGGAGATGGTCAGGCTGGTTTTTTGGAAGAAGACGCATACATTGGAAGGGGCGGCGATGGAGCTGCACTGGTCTACACGAAAGCTGGTAGAATGGCATGGAGAGTTTATACGATGTGTAGCGAAATATTTCGGGCTTTTATAAAATTATACTTTTTACTTCATATTGTGCATCTATAATCTAAATATGCTGGAGGTGTTTGACATGAGGCTTTTACGGGGTTACAATGAGAATAGTTTTTTGTATTCTTGGAAGGAGGATGTAAAAGTGACATTAGATACAATTCTTCAAAGCCTCGGAGCATGCAAACGTTATACTATTAGCAGTGATGTGTCAAATTATCTGACGTATATTGATGATGAAGTCTTTTATGTTTCGCCATCTTTTGAGCAGGTAAAAACAGACAACAAAATTTCTACTTTAAATCCTCATTTTATTCTGTTTTCCGCTCCTGGAGCTACTGGAAAGAGCTGTCTCGCAAAGCATATCGCTCATACGCATAATGCCATTTACTGGGATACATCAAAATTAAAACTCGGTGAAAACACTTTCGATGGCAGTATCCTTAAGATGGTAGGAGCGGAAAACTACTCACAGTTCACTACCGATCTCAAAAATGGATATACCGCACTTGCAATCGATGCTTTCGATGAGGCTGAAGCTATTTCTGGGCGCACGGCTGTTCAACAGTTTATTGAAGACTTAGAGCGCTGTGTCAAAGATGCTTCTGTTCCTTGTGTGTTTTTGTTTTCCCGTACAGAGACCGCCCAATTTATTGCCTCTCTTTGTGTTGAAAATGATATAGCATTGCAACACTATGAAATAGGATTCTTTGAAGAGACACAGGCTGTCAATTTTATGGAAGGTCAGATTAAAAACTTGAAGGAGGGTGAGGCTTTAAAAACTGGTCGTAGCGAAGTTTCTGTAACAAACGCTGAAAAAGATTGCATAAAAAAATATTACGATGCCATTCAGAATAGTATATCGGCAACTGAAAAAGCCTCTTTTCTTGGGTATGCTCCAGTCCTTCAGGCTATTGCTTCAGAAATCAAGGGGACGAGCAACACAGCCCTTCTTATAAGTAAACTAACTGGCAGCGAGAATTGTACGGACATCATCCTCCAAATTATGAACGCACTCCTTAAACGTGAGCAGGATAAGGTGACAGATGCGTTTGCCAATAAATGCAAAAGTGAACACCCGGAGTTTACGGAATGGGAAACCATCTATTCGCCTGAAGAACAGTTGACACGCATTGTATCTTACATATTATTTGGAGATACATCGTACAACAATTATGAAGAGGTAACATTGCCTACTCAACTTATAGATGAATATCAAACTCTTTTGGATTCTTTTTTGCCGCAACATCCATTTATTCAGAACTACGCAAAAGGTTCTGCACTCCAGAGCGAGGGAATTCATTTTACCGGCCCTGCATTTAGGGATTATACGCTTGCAAAGCTTATCCTGAGTCCCGATTCTTCGCTTGCACAAATGTACTTAGATGAATCCAGAGGAGACAATTTCTCACCTTCTCCCATTTTTGCTGATTGTTATTTAAATCTTTGCGACAATGCCATTCATTCCGATCACATTTCTTATGTGTATGAATCCTATCGCTCGAAAGCGCACGCTTTGGAGAAGGCGTATTTACAGTATACTGAACCGCTGGATAAAGAAGAATCCTCGACCGGCAATGTTGTATTGGGAATGGCTGCATCAAAAAAAGATCATCAATCGCAACCGTTAGAATTCGCTATGATTATTGACTATCCGGAAAATCCCGAATTTTGTTTTGATAGGATGTACAATGTTAGCTTAGACGCTCCAAATATTGCGGTGCGCATCGGTCGTAGTGGAGCAGATACGTCCATTCATAATTCAGAAATTATTTGTAAGCGAATCGAATGGGATACGGCGCATCTGTTGATTGAAGCTAAAAATCCAAATGGATGTTTAATTTGCACAAGAGAAGCTTCTGTTGGAATTGCACCGCGCATTGAAATTGTGTGCGATGAAAATTTAAAGGTTTCCATGCCGGATATTGGACCTTACTATAAACTTCTCCGATATAAATATAACTTTGATGACTCAAGTGACATTGATATTCTGAAGTTTACGCACGCACTCCGTTGTATTTTTGTAGAATTCAGATCGCACAGTAAAGACACTCTTGCCAAGCATATAGAGCGTATAGATAATGTCGTTGTTGGCAACAATTCCGTAAAGAAAAAAGTCCTCACATTTATGAAAGACATGGGCATTGTGTACGAGGAATCGCATCTTTATAAAATCGATACTAGCAAGATGCAGGAATGTAAAATAAGCTTTAATGGCTTGCTGAGCATGAATTTTGATCAGTTAGAGGACGGATACAGAAAATTCAAATCTTGGGACACAAGTGTGCATTAAAAAGCCAAAAATCCATGTTATAATACTATCATCAAAAGCCGTAAGGAACGGGAAACCGCCTTGCGGCTCTTGTGTTGCCGGGAGTTGGGCAGCCTCCGGCAGCGATTGCGTCCATAGCGAATCCTCCTATTCTTTATCACAGCTGACAGCCGGGAAAGACCGGCGCTTTTTTGTAGGCGTAGCTTAATGTAAAGCAGCGGTCTCCAAAACCGCAAGATGAAGGTGCAAGTCCTTCCGCCTGTGCCATCTGCCCCGTCAGCCCGGAGAAGCTCACACATCCTTTGCTTTTCTCTTCTGTCTGTGTGCTGGCGGGGTGGCTCTTGAAAATAACCACCGGGGGTGCCTATGGAGAAACGACTGACCGGCAATCCCCGGTATGCCAACGGGGCCTTGCGCCGCAAGTACCGCGCCAGGCTGAAGGCCATGGGCGGAGAGTGCGGCATCTGCCATGGCAGGCTGGGGCCGATCCATTACGAGGAGCCTTCCGATGCCGCGCATCCGCTGTCCTTTGTCATTGATGAGATCAAACCTGTGTCGAAGTGGCGGCAGTTCGGGTATGCTTCGCCCCGCGCTGCGGCCGAGGATTGGGGCAACTTGCAGCCTGCACATTACTTTTGCAACGCGCAAAAAGGCAACAAAACTGGCGTTTTCGGGGCAGATTCTGGGCAAAAAATCACAAAAGCGCCCAAAATCAGCGATGGAAACTGGTAGTGGGGGAGGGTTCCCCGGCCCCCGCGGTGGCGACCTCGCCCCGTCCCAGCGCCGATTTACACACAGGGAGTTTTTGAATGAAGATGAAGAGCGTGACGGCCCGGAACGACCGGCTTTTGCAGTTGAAGGAACTCGCAAAAGTGCTGGCGGGCAGTATCGACAGCTGCAACGACCCCAAGGCGCTGCCGCCGCTAGCCAAACAGTACCGGGAGACCATCCGGGAAATTGAAGAAATCGAGGGAGCAAATAACCATGGCGACGAAGTCAGCGACATCCTTGGCGAGCGCGCCGCTGATGGGAAGCCAGGAGCCGTCCGAAAGGATCGCGCCTGAGTACCAGCGGTCGGACGGGCTGGACGCTGCCAAGCTGGTGCGGGTAGGCGGCACTGTGCTGGACCCCTGGCAGGGTGACGTACTGGACGACTGGATGGGGTTTACCCCGGCGGGCAAGTGGGCCGCACCGACGGCGGGCGGCAGCGTACCGCGCCAGAACGGCAAAAGCCTGCTGATCCAGGCCCGGAGCGAGGCCGGGATGCTGATGTACAACGAGCAGGTCATCTACACCGCCCACCTGCAGAAAACCGCCACCGAGACTTTTGAGGAAATGCGGGACTTTTTCGAGGGAGCCAAGCTGCGGCGCTATGTGGCCGAGATCAAGACGGCCATCGGGCGCGAGCAGATCATCCTGAAGTCCGGCGCGCGCATCAAGTTTCTGGCCCGCACCCGTAACGGCGGCCGCGGCCAGCATGGTGACCTGCTGATCTTTGACGAGGCCCAGGAACTGGACGCGAACCAACAGGCATCCTTTCTGCCGGCCATCTCGGCCAGCCTGAACCCGCAGACGCTGTACCTGGGCACCCCGCCCGATGAGACCGCCGTGGGTACGGTGTTCCGGGGCATCCGCAACAAGGCGCTGGAAGGCGAGAGCCGCAAGACCGCCTGGTTTGAGTTTTCCGTGCCCGAAATCGGGGATGTGACCGACAAGCGCCGCTGGGCGGCAACCAACCCGGCGCTGGGGCGGCGCATCCAGCTGACCACCATTGAGGGCGAGGTGGAACAGATGGACCCCGACACCTTCGCCCGGGAGCGCCTGGGCTGGTGGAGCCCGGTGCTGACAGAACAAACCGACTACGCTTTAAACAAAACCGCCTGGGAGCAGTGCGCCAGCGATGAGCTGAAACCCGAGGGCAAGACCGCCTACGGGGTAAAGTTTGCCGCCGATGGTTCTGCCGTCTGCCTGTGTGGTGCGGTCATCCCGAAAGAGGGACCTGCCCGCGTCTCGCTGATCGAGATGCGGCCCTCGGGGCAGGGGTACGGCTGGCTGGCCGACTGGCTGAATGTCCGCTACGACCGCGCCAGCTGTGTGGTCATTGACGGCCGCAACGGCGTGGACGTGCTGGTGGAGCGCATCCGCCCCATCTGGAAAGCGAAAAATTCCGTCATCCGCCCCGGCACGAAAGATGTGATCGCGGCGGTGGGCGGTTTTACCAACAGCGTGAACGAGCACAGCCTGACCTGGTATCGCCCCCAGACGGTGCTGAACGAGAGCGCGGTGACCGCCATCAAGCGGCCCATCGGCGGCGGGTACGGCTTTGGCGGCGACAACAGCCTGCCGGTGGAAGCCTGTGCCCTGGCCCTTTGGGGCGCAAAAACCTGCAAACGAGACCCGACACGCAAGATGCGCATCGGCTAAAAGGAGCAAAGATGACCGACCTGCATTTTGGCATCATCACAGGGCTGACCCTGGAGGAAAATCGGCAGCTGGCAACGCTGGCCGAGGTGTTCAACTACCACCAGCCCTACAATGAGACCAAAGACAAATACTACGAGGGGCACATCACCCTGAACGATGTAAACATCGGCATTGCGCTGCCCGGCGGCATCAAAAAGCTGGAGGTCGGCTGCAACTGGGGCCAGAAAACCGTGGATGTGCTGGCTGCGCGCAGCATGTTTGACGGTTTTGTAGGCAAAAACACCGAAGCCCTGACCCAGATGGTAGCCAACAACCGGTTGATTGCCGAGTACAGCAAGGCCTGCCGGGATGAGCTGAAATATGGCTGTGTGTTTGCCTCACTCTCCGCCGATGATGCCATAGGCTGCCGGGTCCGTTTCCACAGCCCCGTCACAGCGGCGGCTTTGTGGAGCGGCGAAAAAGGGCGCATCGACTGCGGGCTTGCCATCATTGACACCGTGCCGGATGAGCAGTTCAAAGGGCGCTGGTTGCCCCGCCTTGTCAACTTTTACACCGATGAGGCGGTCATCGTGCTGGAAATGGTGCAGAACCAGTGGCGAGCCACACGCCACCGGCACCGTATGGGCCGCCCTCTGATGGAGCCGCTGATCTGGAACGCCACCAGCGACAAACCCTTTGGCCGCTCCCGGCTGAAAAAGGCCATCCGCGCACTGATCGATGATTATGTCCGCATTGTTGCGAACGCCACCGTGGCGCTGGAGTTCGACACCACGCCCCAGAAATATCTGCTGGGCGTGACCGATGAGCAGTACGATACCATCATGAACGACAAGTTCAAAACCTATGTGGGCAGCCTGCTGACCGCTACCAGCAACCCAGAGACCGGAGAAAACCCGCTGTTTGGCCAGCTGGCCCAGGGCAGTCTGGCACCCCATGTGGAAAAAATGCGGATGACCGCCACCCAGTTTGCCGCCGCCACCGGCCTGACCGTGACCGATGTGGGCGTGATCAATGATGCCAATCCCACCAGCAGCGATGCGATCCTGGCCCAGAGCCAGACCCTGGTACTGATGGCCCAGCAGTTGAACACCGGCAACGGTGACGCGCTGCGCACCATTGCCCAGATGGCCCAGGCCATTGCCCGCAGCGTGACGCTGGATGAATTGACCGAGGAGGAGCGGGACGTTATAGCCCACTTCAAGAACCCGGCGATGCCCAGCGTAGCCGTGACCGCCGATGCGGCCATCAAGATTGCCACGGCCCGGCAGGAGTTTGCCAGCACCGACACCTTTTTGGAGATGATCGGTTTTGACCAGGCGGACATTTTGCGCATCAAAGCCCAGGAGCAGCGGGTTCGGGGGCAGCAGGTTTTGTTAGAGGTCGAAGATGAAGCTGACGGCACAAACGTGGAGTGAGTATGTGGCCCGCCTGGCCCGGCTGAACCAGAGTGCCGGGCAGCTGATGGCCGACTACATAGCCGCCCACGGCACCGGGGACACCGACGCACTAATTGCCTACGCCCACGCGCTGGTGACAAAGTACGGCGAGGGCAGCGCCGAGCTGGCCTGCCAGATGTATGATGCCCTGGCCGCTGCGGCCAAAGCCGGGGTGCCTGCCGCCGAGCCTGCCCAAACGGCAAGCTATGGCGAGGTAGCCCGGATGGTGCAGGCCACCAAGGCCAGCCCGCCCCAGATGCAGCGCGGGGTCAGCCGCCTGGTCAAACGCGCCGGGGCCGACACGACCCTGAAAAATGCCCTGCGGGACGGGGCCGAGTTTGCCTGGATCCCCCAGGGCGATACCTGCGCCTTTTGCCTGACGCTGGCAAGCCGCGGCTGGCAGAAAGCCAGCCAGGCAGCCATCAAAGGCGGGCATGCCGAGCACATCCACGCCAACTGCGACTGCGAGTACGCGATACGGTTTGACGGCACCAGCACAGTGGCCGGGTACGATCCGGACAAGTACCTGCGCCAGTACCGTGCCGCTGATGGGGACATCAACAAACTGCGCCGGGTGAATTATGCCGCCAACAAGGAGCGCATCAACGCCCAGAAGCGGGCAGCATATGCGGCGAGGAAAGCCGCCTTTACATCCACGCAGAATCGTGCTATACTTGGTTCCATCGACAGCGATGGGAGCGTGAAGAAGATAGAGCTGACAGTTCTTGGTAACTTAGACCCTTCTCCTCTCATTTCCACGTTTGGTCATTTGCAGACCACAGAAGTTGTCGTGACGGATGAACGAATCGCGCATATTAAGGAACGACATCCAGAGGATTATCTTTTGTTTGAACAATATGGACGCGAATCCATTTTGTCCCCGGACATTCTGATTCAGGACATAAAAAACGTAGGCACTGTATTTGCTGTCAAGAAACTTCCTGACACGAATTTGAATGTCGTCTTGCGGCTGGTTTTGGATACGGATAACCCGGATTTCAAAAATTCTGTTATGACATTTTATCGGATTCGTGAAAAGAATCTTAAAAAACTGATGGAGAAGAATCCTGTTCTTTACATAAAGGAATGAATCTGCTATAATAAGCGTAGGATAAGATTGCATTTGAAGTAGAGATTGTGCTGCTACGCGCCCATTGGGCCAAAAGAAATGCGGGAAGGGGCACACCCGCCAAATGCCAATCGATGGGGAACGGTTCAGATGCCGTTCCCCGTTCCTGTTGATAGATCCATTTTAACCACGATGCAACCGCACCGTGGTTTTTTTATGCCTGTTTCTGGCCGCATGAGGCCGGGGCGGGCGTTTTTTATACCCAAAATTGCCCGGCATGGCGTAAAACTGCACAGCCAGGGCGGATGCGACCCGCGTAAACAAAGCGCAGGCGGAAAGGAACCCTTATGAAACGCGAAGAAGTCAAGAACAAGATCCCCGGCATTACCGATGAACAGCTGGATTGGCTGATGGGCGAAAACGGCAGGGACGTCACCGCCGAAAAGACCAAGGCCGCCAGCCTGCAAGGCCAGGTGGATGACCTGACCAAGCAGCTGAACACCGCCAAAGACGGCCTGAAAGCCTTTGAGGGGGTGGACGTGGCCGACCTGAAAGGGCAGATCACCAAGCTGCAGGGCCAGCTGACCGACCAGGCCGACAGCTTTGCCTTTGATGCCGCCCTGGACGGTGCCATCCGCGATGCACGCGGCCGCGATGTAAAGGCCATCCGCGGGATGCTTGATGTGGCGGCGCTGAAAGCCAGCAAGGACCGCACCAGCGACATCAAGACCGCGCTGGATGCCCTGGTGAAAGGCAAGGCCTGGGCCTTTGATGCCGCTCCCGGCGGCTACCCCAACGTGAAAGACGGCGGCGAGGCCGCCGCCCGCGGCAAGGGCGGCATGGTGGACGGCGTGGAGGCTGCTTTCGCGTCGATGAATCCGAACTTGAAAGTGTAAGTTTTACAGAAAGGAGCCAATTATGGCACATGCAAATCAGGAACGCTGGAGCAAGCTGGTGGACGCTAAGCTGCGCAACCAGCTTGTGACCCGTGACAACTACATCTTTAACAACCGCTATGAGGGCGACCCCAAGGCGGGCAAGGTCAAGATCCCGGTGCGTGATACCGAGGTCTCTGTCAAGGACTACAACAAGGCCACCGGCATCGACCCCGAGGCCGGTACCACTACCTACCTGGAGCTGAACATCGACCAGGATGAGGCCGTGAACGAGCTGATCGACGGCTTTGATGCCGCCAGTGTGCCCGATGGCATTGTGGCCGACCGCCTGGACAGCGCCGGTTACAGCCTGGGCCTGTCCATCGACAAGAAGTCCATCGAGGCTTTGCAGGCCGCCAGCGGCGCCACCATCAGCGCCACCAAGACCGCCACTACCGAGGCCAACGCCTACAAGCTGGCGCTGGAGGCCAAGCGCGTGCTGAGCCGCAAGGGCGTACCCGCCGATGGCCGCTTTATGATCGTCTCGCCCGAGTACCTGGAAGTGCTGATGCTGGATGAGCATTTCATCAAGCGCGGCGACCTGTCTCAGGAGATGGTGCAGGCGGGCGTGGCCGGTAAGATCGCGGGCTTCAACGTGTTTGAATCCAACAACATGGATTACGAGAACACCACCCGCGTAACCAGCAAGAAAACCACCACCGAGTTCATTGCTGGCCACCCGAACTGGTGCCACCGCGTGATGGAGTGGCAGGTCCCCGTCCACCTGCAGGATCTGGCCGGCAGCGGCAAGTACATCGGCGCAAGCGCCGTGCAGGGCCGCAAGGTCTACGGCATCAAGGTCTCCAAGCCGCAGACCCTGTACATCAAGCGCACCGAGGCCTGATAAGGAGGGCACCCCATGGGATACGCCGATCTGGACGACGTGGAGAGCGGGTTCCGCACCCTGAGTGATGAGGAACGGAACCGCTGCTTTTACCTATTAGAGGAAGCGGCTGCCATCATTGACGCCTATGGGCGGGAGGCCGACCCGGACGTGAAAAGGCTGGTCTCCTGCCGGATGGTGCGCCGCCTGCTGGGTGACGGCACCGGCGGCGAGACCCCGCTGTACCCCATGGGCGCTACCCAGGGGTCCGCTACAGCGCTGGGCTATACCCAGAGCTGGACCATGGGCAGCAGCGGCAGCGCCGGGGAGTTGTACCTTTCCAAACTGGAGAAGAAGCTGCTGGGTGCGGGCAACCGCATCGGCGCGGCCAGCCCGGTGGAGGGGCTTTGCGATGCTGCGGGGGATTGATGTGGTGCTGTACGAGAAGCACCAGACCGGCGAGGATGCTTTCCATGCGCCGGTGTATGAAGAAGTGCCCGTGACCGTGCACAATGTGCTGGTTGGTGCCCCGGACACCGCTGCCATCGTGAACGAACTGACCCTGACTGGCAGGCGGCTGGCCTACACGCTGGCCCTGCCAAAAGGGGATAGCCATGATTGGCACAACGTGACCGTGGAGTTTTTCGGGCAGAAGTTCCGCACCTACGGCGATGTGGTGCAGGGCATGGAAAGCCTTGTACCGCTGGCATGGAACAAACAGGTAAAGGTGGAACGGTATGGCTAAGGTAAAAATCAAGCTGAACAGCGCCGGGGTGCGGCGGCTTTTGAAAAGCAAGGAGATGCAGGCCATCTGCACCGAGCATGCCGAGGAGATTGCCGCCCGCTGCGGTGCAGGCTACGCTGTGGACAGCATGCAGAAAGAGACCCGCGCCATTGCCACCGTGTATCCCCAGACTGCTGAGGCCCGCCGCGACAACTACCACAACAACACCATAGAAAAGGCTTTGCGATGATCGAAACGACTGTTTTGGATTATCTGCGCGACCGGCTGGGTGTTCCTGTGACGATGGAAGTGCCGGAGGGAGCCTCCGGCACTTTTGTTGTATTGGAGCGCACCGGGGCTGAGCGGCATGACCATATCCGCCGCATGAGCCTGGCCGTGCAGAGTTACGCGCCCACGTTGTTACAGGCAGCACAATTGGACGATGCCGTGATCGAAGCCATGCTGGCTTTGCCCACGCTTGACCAGGTGGGGGCCTGCAAGCTGGAGCGCGATTACAATTTTACCGATACCGAAACCAAAAAATACCGCTACCAGGCGGTTTTTGCGGTGACTTATTACGAATAACCGCGTGTCCACACTGGACACGGGAAAGGAGCCTGTAATGGCAGACACCAAAAATGTAACCACCAGTAAGCCCAAGATCGGCGGCGCAGTGTACCGTGCGCCTGTTGGCACTACGCTGCCCACCGATGCCACCACCGCTTTGGATGAAGCATTTGTGTGCCTGGGCTATATCAGCGAGGACGGCCTGACCAACGCGAACAGCCCGGACGGTGACAAGATCAAGGCCTGGGGCGGCGATACCGTGTACACCTACCAGAAAGAGAAGGACGACACTTTCCAGTTCAAGCTGCTGGAAGCACTGAACCCCGATGTGCTGAAAACCGTATACGGTGATGACAACGTGACCGGCACCGTCCAGGCCGGGCTGACCGTTAAGGCCAACAGCAGCGCTGCCGAGGACAAGGCCTGGGTGGTGGAGCTGATCCTGAACGGCGTGCTGAAGCGCGTGGTCGTGCCCAAGGCCAAGATCACCGAGATGGACGATATCGTCTACGCCGATGAGGAAGCGCTGGGGTATGACATTACCATCACCGCCACGCCGGACACGGACGGCAACACCCACTACGAGTACATCAAGGAGAAAACGGCATGATCACCGGCAAGACAAAAAGCGGCTTTGTTTACGCCATCCCGGAAAAGCGCATCCACAACATGGAACTGCTGGACGCGCTGGTGGAAGTGGAGCGCGGCAGCGATGCCGGTTTGAGCGATGCGCTGAACCTGCTGCTGGGCAAAGACCTGAAGAAAAAGCTGTACGACCTCCACCGCGATGAGGACGGCATTGTCGATGGCGAGGCTGTCGCCAACGACTTTGTGCAGATCCTGCTGGATTACAAAGCGGGAAAAAACTCCTGACCCTGGCCCGGATGGCAGCGCTGGCCCCGGACGAGCTGGTGTGCGACATGGCGGAAACCTACCATGTACTGGACTGGCGCGCCCTGGGGCTGCCGCTGGCGGCCACCCTGGCCGGGGGCCTGCGGGAGACAAGCCGCACCTGCATGGCGCTGAACCATGCCCCGATAACGACCGACACGCTGCTGCTGGGCGCGATGGCTGACAGTTTGCAGCTGCTGGTGTGGAGCAAGACCGAAGACGCCCAGCATGGCCGCAACCGCCCTGCCCCGGTGCTGGATACCCTGTTGGGCACGGCTCACCGCCGCAAGGTGACCGGCTTTGCCACGGCTGCCGAGTTTGAAGCGGCCAAAGCAGAAATTTTGAAGGGAGGCTGATGCCATGGCAAGCAAAACCGAACTGGCGAAAGCCTATGTTGAGATCATCCCCTCGGCCACCGGCATCGGCGGCAAGATCAGTGAAGCGCTGGGCGGGGAAGTAACCGCTGCGGGTGCTACTGCCGGGCAGAGCCTGGGCAAGAGCCTGATCGGCGCAGTGGGCAAGATCCTTGCGGCGGCGGGCATCGGCAAGATGCTGCAGGCTGCCTTTACCGAGGGCAGCGCCTATGAGACAGAGGTCGCCAAGGTTGGCACAATCGCCGATACCTCCAAGGTCTCTATCGAGGATTTGAAAGGCCAGATCACTGACCTTTCCGGCACGATGGGCATTGCGGCGGGTGACCTGGCCGAGGCCACCTACCAGGCTATCAGCGCCGGGCAGGACACAGGGGATGCCGTGGCCTTTGCCGGGCAGGCGGCTAAGCTGGCCGCTGCGGGCTTTACCAGTAGTTCCTCGGCGGTCGACATCCTGACCACAGCGTTGAACGCCTACGGCCTGGGTGCCGACAAAGCGACCCATGTTTCGGACGTGCTGCTGACCACCCAGAACCTGGGCAAAACCAGCGTAGACGAACTTTCGGCCAGCATGGGCCGGGTCATCCCGCTGGCGGCAGCCTACAAGGTGAACGTGGAAAACCTGTCCAGCGGCCTGGCCATTATGACGGCCAACGGTATTGCTACCGCCGAGGCCACCACCTATACCAAGTCCATGCTGAACGAGCTGGGCGACACCGGCTCGACCGTGGGCAAGATCCTGCAGAAAGAGACCGGCCAGGGCTTTGCTGAACTGATGGATAGCGGCCAGAGCCTGGGCGACGTGCTGCAGGTGCTGTATGACAGCGTGGGCGGCGATGCCACCAAGTTTGCGGCGCTGTGGTCCAGCGTGGAAGCCGGTACGGGTGCACTCTCGCTGGCGAACTCCGGCGCGGAGAAGTTCAACGATGTACTGGGCCAGATGGTGGACAGCAGCGGTGCGACCGAGACTGCTTACACCACCATGACCGACACGATGGCCCACCGGATGGAGAGCCTGAAAACCAACGCTGCCAACCTGGGCATTGCGCTGTTTGATTCGGTCAGCGGCAAGCTGGGCGCAGCTGTGAGCCTGGCCAGCGGCTACCTGCAGACCCTTACGGATGGCTTTACCAGCGGCGGCTTTACCGGTCTGGCCGAGGGGCTGGGCAGCATTTTCACCGACCTGACCACCAACGTAGGGCCGCAGCTGCTGCAAAGCGGCATCGACCTGATGACCCAGCTGGGGCAAGGAATGGTTACGGGCATCCCGCAATTGCTGGCACAGGCGCTGCCCATTGCGGCCAACCTGGCCAGCGGGCTGCGCGCCAATGCGGGCCAACTGGTAGACACCGGCATCCAGTTCATCTTGAACATGGCGCAGGGGCTTATCAACGGCCTGCCGACCATGATCACCTACATACCCGGCATTGTGACCGATATTGCAGGCATCATCAACGACAACGCGCCCAAGCTGCTGGAAGCGGGGGTAAAGCTGATCATCATGCTGGGGCAGGGCCTGATCCAGGCTGTGCCCACGCTGGTGGCGAACATTCCGCAAATTTTGCTGGCGGTTGCCAATGTCATTACCGCCTTTAACTGGATCGAACTGGGCGGCAACGTCATCAAGCTGCTGGGCAGCGGCATCCAGGGCATGGGCGGCGCACTGAAATCCGGCTTCACCTCGGTAATGCAGGGCGGCATCAGCTACATCAAGAGCCTGCCCGCTAAGTTTATCGGCTGGGGCAAGGATATGATCATGGGGCTGGTCAAGGGCATTACCGGCTCCATCGGGGCTGTAGTCGGGGCCGTGAAAAACGTAGCCTCGGCGATTGCCTCCTACATGCACTTTTCCCGCCCGGACATCGGCCCGCTACGGATGTATGAGCAGTGGATGCCTGATTTTATGGCCGGGCTTTCCCGCGGCATTACCGACAACCTGTGGATGGTCGAGGATGCGGCGGAGAGGCTTTCGGGCGCGACGGCCGAGCCGATGCAGGTAGCTGTGGCCGGTACACTGCGCAGCAACAACCGCTTTGGCAACACTGCCGATACCTGGCAGCCGGGCGGTATGACCGTAAACCTGAACAACGAGTTCCACACTCACGACAGCCTGTCCGAATCGGAACTGACGCGGGAGGCGGAATCCATGGCCCAGCGTTTGAAATGGGCTATCCCGTAAGGAGGTGCGCATGGCAAGGACCGTGCCTGTATATGCTTTTCAGGCGGCGGACGGCAGCACCATCCGCTTTGCCGTGGACAGCGATCTCTGGATCACGAACCTGACCGGCGATGACGGCCTGGACGTGGAAATGACCGAGCAGCAATCCACCGGGCAAACCGGCAAGACCATCACGGGGCAATCCGTAGGCAGCCGCAGCCTGACCGTGACCGGCAGCATCCTGCGGGACCTGGATGCCAACGAGGCGCTGCTGAAGCGGCTCATCCGCCCCAAAGAGGCCGCCCGCTGGCTGAAAACCGTTGGCGATACCACCTGGTATCTGGATGTGCTGCCCGCCCATACCCCGGATGTGAGCGGCGGGGAACACCTTTTGAACTTTCAGTTTAAACTGAAAGCAGCGTACCCATACTGGCGCACCGTGGAAACGGCAGCCACCATGCTGGGCGGCCTGGAGGGCAGCTGGTTCCCGACCCCTGTCTCGACCGCCGGCAGCTGGTACATCAGCAAATACAAAAAAGATGTGTACACTACCGTGGTGAACAGCGGCAGCACCGAGACCGAGTTTGTGCTGACCCTGACCGCTGCGGCCCGCGTGAAGAACCCGATGCTGTGGCACAACGGCAAGCGCAGCTACCTGAAACTGAACAAGGAAATGCTGCCCGGTGAATCGGCCATCATCTCCACGGTGGATGGTTCCCGTGGCTGCACCTACCGCCAGAGCGATGGTACTGAGGTAAACGGGTTCCGCTGGCTGGACTACGACAGCGACCTGTGGATGACGCTGGACCCCGGCGACAATGTGCTGCGCCTGACCGCTGACGAGGGCCGCGAGAATCTGACTGCCACGGTGACGGCACCTAAGGGGGTGGCGGCCGGTGTCTGACGCTTTACGCCTGTATGTGTACCAGAACGGGGAGCGCGTAGGCATGGTGGACAGCGCCAACAGCCTGCAGTGGGCCCCGGCCTTTGCCGATGTGGGCGAGATCAAGCTGGTGTGCGGCGCCACTGCCGCCAACCGCGCCATGCTGGTGCAGGGGGCCGTGTTGTACAACCCGGACACCCCCGGCCTGGCCGCGCTGATCGTAGCCACGGAACTGGACAGCGATGCCCGCAAGCTGACCGTGCGGGGTAAGTTTACCCTGCAGCGGTTTGTCCAGCGGATAGCCAAGGGCAAGACCACTGTGACCGATGCAGCCGCAGGGCTGCTGGACCTGTGCCGTGCTAACCTGCGCGAGCTGGAAGTGGCCTTGCCGGATGCCGCTGATTTTGCTGCCCCCTGTGGGGCAGTGGACCTTGAATGGGTGACCTGCCTGGATGCCATGACCCAGCTGGCCGAGACCGGCGGGTTTGGCCTGCGCTGCGCCTTTGACCCGGCCACCGGCAGTGAAACGCTGGAACTTTTGCAGGGCAAGGACCGCAGCGCACCGGGGAGCGATTTGTACATGGGCTACTTTTCGACCCGGATGCAGAACCTTTCCAGCCCTACCTATACCGAGGATGCCAGCGACTACGCCAATGTGGTGCTGTGCGGCGGCGAGGAACCTAGCGAGGGGGACAGCTTTACCCGGTATTTTTGCGAGGTAGGGGACATCACAGCCGCCGGCAATGCCCGGCACGAGCTGTGGGTGGACGGCAGCAGCGTAAAGCACAAATACACCGTGCAGAACGCGGACGGCAGCACCACCGAGAAAACCTACACCGAAACCGAATACCAGACCGCCGTGCAGAACTATGCCCGCGCAGCTCTGGCCAATCACCTGGGGACCCGGCAGCTGAAATGTACCGCCGCCGACAGCCAGATGATCTACGGCCAGGACTACGCCCTGGGCGATATTGTGCCGGTGCGGGTGGAGGAGATCGGCCTGGAAGCCACCGCACGGGTGGCCAGCATCAAGATCATCTACGAAAGCACCGGGCGCAGCCTTTGCCCTGTGTTTGACAACTTTACCTTTAAAAAGGAGTGATGTACTTTGACCGAGCTTATCTGCTGGCCGCTGGACAATAAGCAGTATACCAGCGTGGCGCTGGGCGCAGCCTATGCGGCCCGCAGCCGCGGCGTGCTGAACGCCGACAGCTTTGCCGCCAAAACCAACGGCAACAATACGGTCACTGTGGGCAAGGGCGTGGGCTGCATCCACGTGAGCGATCAGTGGGCGGCGTTCCCGTTCAGCCAGGGCGATGTGACCCTGACCTTTGAGGATGCCGACGGCGTGAATCCCCGTTGGGATGCCATTGCCCTGGTGTACGACAAAAACGCCAACACCGCAGGTCTGGAAGTGCGCAAGGGTACGGCCTCGGCCATCCCCACGCTGCCCAGCCTGCGGCGCAGTGACGACTATGACGAGATCTTCCTGTACCGGGTGACCCGGCCCACCGGCGCTACTAAGATCAGCGCCGACAACGTGGTAGACCTTCGGCTGGACGGCGCCGTCTGCGGCCTGATGCGGGATACCATCGACGCGGTAGACACCAGCGTGATGGAAGCCGCCTTTGAAGCGTTTTTGCAGAAAATCGAAGCCGAACTGAACCAGCTGAACGCCGGAACCTCGGCCATGATGCGAGCGACCTATGACCCGCAGGGGCGGCAGACCGATATTTTCAAGGCGATCGACAAGGTCTCCAACATCTACTATGCCACGCTGACGCTGGGCAGGTGGACGGCCTGCAGCAGCGCCGACCAGGCCAAAGGCCTGCTGTACCAGCAGACGGCTACGCTGACCTGCGCGAACAGCCATGCGCCGGTGGTGACGGCTACCAGCGAGTTTTTGTCCGGCATCGGCTACGACAAGACCGGGGTGCCCGCTACCGATGATGTGCTGGATGAAGTGCAGGACATCATCAACGACGGCGTGACGGTCACGGCGTACAATTCAGTGCTGGTTAAGGTAAAAGAAAAGCCTACCGCCGAGATCCGGGCGCGGTGGGTCATTCAAAGTTGATGGAGGTTTAGCATGAAACATTCGTTCGTGTGTAGTTTTACCCCCCCCCGTAAGAAATCTGCGGCATGTGCTGCGCGGGGGTACTGCTGATGGGTGTAGCACCGAGGATTCCGGGTGAGAACGCAAAAGGGAAAATGCTTGCACAAATCTATGAATACGGAACAGGGTCGGCAAGCATTAAGGCACTTTACTGTAACGAGAAATTGGCAACCGCTTCAGATGGCGCTTTTGAAATCCATATTAAAAAAGCGGGTACATATCGGCTTATTGGCTGGGTGCAGGTACGGGATTCCGCCTATAAGGCTTATTTGAAATGCAACGATGCTACAATTTTCGGTCCTTTTATTAACAACGGTTTTGACCTTGAAAAAAAATTAAGTGCAGGAGATGTCATCAGTATCCCCAGTCAGTACATGGATTATTATTCTACAGCATCTGCAACATTGATTATACTTACAACTTAATGGAAGCGAGTGATTTTATGGGAATGTCACCGAGAACACCGGGCGGGAAAAAATTGCAGCTGCTTACGACCGTTACATTTACACCTATTAACGGCAGCAGTACCGCTACAAGCTCGTTTCAGACGTATGACCTTTCAGAATTTAATGTGGCAGGAAAAAAGGCGGAGGACTTTTTCGTTCGTATTTCCGGTTTTACTTCCAGCCCTGCCGAAAAGCAAAGCCGTAGTTTCACGAATTTGGAAATTACCGGTTTTTCCAACTCGGTTTTAACCCTGAAGGGGACATATACTCAGTATGACTACCATGCCAACAGTCTGTCCTTAACTGTAGAAATTTACGTCTACAAATAACGAGGTACAAAATGAAAATCTACGATGAAATCACCAACGAGGAGCTGACCTCTCCCGACTTGTCCGCTGGCTATCTCTACACCGCCAGGCGGGTTGCCGAGCATGTGCCGGAGAGCCGGGAAGTTATGCAGGGCACTGTCACCGAGGACGACCCCAAAGGCCTTGAGCACATCATCTCCGGCTACGATGTGTACGAGGACTGCCAGCTGTACCACCGCTACACCGTGGCCGAACTGGCCGAGCGGCAGCAGGCGGAGATCGAGGCGAGCACCATTGTGCTGGACGATGCGACCAAACTCTCCCTGATGTTGGCCGAGATCCCCACCGAGGCCAAGCCCACCATGCCCCCGAAACTGGGCTACAAGTGGGTGCCGACCTACAGCGGCACGGCGGGTTTTGTGTGGGAACTGCAGGAAGACCCCAACGCCTACGGAACCAACGACCGCCCGCTGTACTGGGTGGACGGCATGACCGTCTGCACCGGTTACTACTACACCGACGGCGACAAACTGTACATGGCCCTGCAGGACGGCGCGGCCCCGGCGCTGACCGATACCGAGTGGTTCGAGGTGGTGTGATATGTATCGCGGTACGACCCCGACCTTTACCTTTACGCTGCCCATCGAGTGCGAGACCATCTCCAAGCTGTCCGTTGCGTTCAAACAGGGCGGCAAGCTGCTGTTTGAACGCGGCCTGCCGGACGTGACGATGTCCGGTAATGTACTTTCCTGCACATTGACCGAGGAGGAAACGCTGCAGCTTCGCGGGGACACGGAACTGCAAATTCAGCTGCGCGTTGGCGTTGGATCTGCCCGCATGGCCTCGCAAGTGTTCCGTGTGCCGGTCAGCCAGATTCTGAAAGATGGTGTGCTTACATGACGTTAGACGTACAGTTTGCCGCACCCTCCGCCTTTGTGGTGGAGTTTGGCACCGATGCCGATCTGGCCGCCGACCTGGGGCAGACCACCATTTTATCCACCGCGCCGCAGTACAAGGGCGAGACCACCGTGACCCCGCGCACCTACGAGGAGACCCGCCTGGAAACCAAAGACAAGCTGATGCCGGACGATGTGACCGTGCGAAAGATTCCCCGGTACGAGGTCTCCAACGATTGCGGCGGCGTGACCCTGATTATGGGAGATGAATATTTCAATGGCTAACCAATATGTAAACAAAGTCATCATCGGCAAAGAGGTCAAACTCGACCTGACCGCCGACAGCGTGACCCCGGACAAGCTGGCCAAGGGCATTACTGCCCACGATAAGACCGGCGCGCCCATCACCGGCACCAACACCAAGGATGTGGATTCCACGGACGCTACGGTTGCTGTGGCTGAGATGCTGAAGGGCAAGACCGCCTACGCCCGCGGTGCCAAGCTGACCGGCACGATGCCCAACAACGGGGCCGTAGCCGGGAAAATCACCCAAAAGGACGGCAAGTACACCATCCCCATGGGCTTCCACGATGGCAGCGGCAGCGCTGAAATCGATGAGACCGAGCAGGCCAAGCTGGTGCCTGCCAACATCCGCGAGGGTGTCACCATCCTGGGCGTGGAGGGTTCCATGTCCTCCTCTGAGGGCATGAAGCCCCAGGCCAAGAGCGTGACCCCGACTTTTGAGCAGCAGACGGTGCTACCAGACAGCGCATACAACTGCCTGTCACAGGTCACGGTGGCGGCCATCCCGACCAACTACGTGGACAACGCCGCCGGCGGCCAGACCCTGACGGTGGGAGGCTAACCATGGCGGTGAACAAGGTGGTGCTGGGCAGTGAGACCCTGCTGGATCTGACCGGGGACACCGTGACCAGGGACACCCTGCTGGCCGGACACACCGCCCACAATGCGGCCGGTGAACAGATCGAGGGCGAATATACGCCCCCGGATGTGTTCACCGGGGCCAGCGCCGAGGCCGCGGGCACATCCGGCCTGGTACCGCCACCCGCTGCCGGGGACGAAAAGAAGTACCTGTGCGGCGATGGCAGCTGGGCCACACCCGAAGCGCAGACAACGATTAAAATTTGCAGGTGGTGAGAATATGCCCGTTTACTTAGGCGACAAGAAAGTCAGCATTTTTGCGGGGGCTGGCGCTGCCAAGCTGCAGGAAAAGACGGTCACGCCGACCGAGCGCCAGCAAACCGTGACCCCCGACACCGGCTACGATGGCATGAGCCAGGTCACGGTGGATGCCGTGCCCGCGGGGTACATTGGCAGCGGTGTCACCAAAAAGGCGGCGGCGACCTATACCCCGAAAAGCACCGACCAGGTCATTGCAGCTGGGCAGTATTTGTCCGGGGCGCAAACCATTAAAGGCGATACCAACCTCGTTGGCGGCAATATTCTGGCAGGCAAGTCCATCTTTGGGGTGGCGGGGACCGTTGTCATCCAGAAATACTACACCGGTAGTTCCGAGCCCAGTTCTTCGATCGGCAGCAATGGCGATTTGTATTTGCAGACTGGGGGCTAATGTATGGCAAGTGTAACATTGGTTCCTGCAGGATATGATGGTCAACGCTCATCGTATATTTCGGTAGATGCGTCTTATCCGCTTTCAAATGGCCTTACCAGTTCAAGCAGTGACACCTTTGCGGTGCTAAACCTGAACAAAGGTGGTGGTGCGGTTTCTAAGCTGGCAGTCAAATTTGATGTGTCAAAGATTCCGACAGATGCCAAAATCAATTCTATCTCTTGTAAGATAAAGGCCAGAATCTCGAATGCGTCACCGTATATTTTGAGCGGTGTTGCGCAGTTGTATTACGGCACGGCCGGGTTGAGCGGCGAAATTGAGTTGGGAACATCCCCAGTGGCTCAGACTTTTAACGATACCGGCTGGTGGGATCGTGAGAGCCTGGACGATCTTATCTTACTGATTACCTGTACACGCGGCTCGCTATCCGCAAACAACAACCATACTTTGCGTTTTTACGGCGCTGATCTGACTGTAGATTACACTGGTGGCGGATCTTCTGGCCCTGTTTTGAGCACTAAGGTAAATGACAGCTGGGTCAAAGTTGCTTTTATAGAAAAGGTCTACAAAAAAGTAAACAGTATTTGGGTAGAACAGAGTGATATTGCAAATTCGTTTAGCACTGATACCAACTACGTAAAGGGGTGAGATTTTGGCAAAGACTACAGAAACGATTAGCGAATTCACAATGAATATTCTTACCGCGGAGCAGTATGCAGATGCGAAAAAGAATAACCAGATCGACCCCAATCAATTATATTTTACCCCTGAAAAAAAGTTGGTTGTTGCGGTATCTCAGGATGAGTACGAGGCAATGAAAGAGGCCGGTACGCTGGATGAGGATGTACTTTACGTTACACCCACTAGTGAGTCCGTTACGATTCCCGAGGCCACGGAAACGGCCGCGGGCCTAATGCCGCCCAGCGCCGTGACAAAGCTGAAAGGCATCGATGAGGGCGCGAACAAGTACACTCACCCCTCGCATACCGCCCGGACCAGCGGCCTGTACAAGATCACCGTGGATAACCTGGGGCACGTCACCGCTGTTGCGAAAGTGGAAAAGACCGACATCACCGCCCTGGGCATTCCGGGTTCCGACACGACTTATAGCCTGGCCTCGGCCTACAAAAACGGCCTGATGAGCCCGGCCCAGTATTCCAAACTGAGCGGCATTGAATCAGGTGCCAACAAAACCACGGTCGATGACGCGCTGTCCGGCACCAGTGCCAACCCTGTGCAGAACAAGATCCTCTACGTTGCCTTGCCGTGGGAGTATTACGCCACCTTTTACGTGGACAGCTGGACGACCGCCTCCACGGATGAGCAAGCCCAGGGCTTTGCCTACAAGCAGACCGTGTACCCCTCGAAAAAGATCTCGGTCGCACCGACCCTGACCGCCAACAGCATGTTCTTGAGCCTCGGCTCGACCAACAAGACTGGCGTGTTCGCCACCGATGTGATCCTCGCCGATTCGATGGACAAGATCAACGCGGGCCTGGTCTACACCGGGGCCGGGACCATCACGGCGTTGGTAGAAGAAAAGCCCAGTTCGGACGTTGTGATGAACTGGTGGTTGAGAACATAAAAAGGAGTTTTCAAATGAGATTATCGAATGGTGAAGTTTTACTCCGCTGGCCGCTGGATCAGCACATTTTGACCCAGGGCTGGCACTACAACAGCGGCCGCAGCCATAACGGCATCGACCTGCGCACCCAGATCGGCAACACCGCCGTGCGCCCGGTCTACGCGGCAGAGGACGGCACGGTGTCGGCCACCCAGCTGTGGGACGGCCACACCACCGACGAGCGCAGCATGCAGAGCTACGGCAACTACGTGGACATCCGCCACGCCGACTACAGGCAGCAGAGCCTTGTCACTCGCTACGCCCACCTGTTCAAGTTTATTGTTGCCAAGGGAGAAAAGGTCAAAGAGGGCCAGCTGATCGGCTACAGCGGTGCCACCGGCAACGTTTTTGGCGCGCACCTGCACTTCGAGGTGCTGCTGGGCGGCAAGCGCACCAACCCTCTGACCTGGCTGGATGATGACTTCACCACCGCCAGCAGCAGCGTCTACACCTACGGTCCCGGTGAGCATGCGGTCGAGCGCCCGGCCGAGGACAAGCCTGCCGCCTCCACGCTGCAGACCATCTGTGCCAGCAACCTGACCAACGCCCAGGCCATGGCGGTGTTCAGCCTTGCGATCCAGCTGCAGCTGGTGGCCATGCGGCTGTACTGGGCAGAATTCAGCGATGCCGAGATGGCGCATCAGAACATCGAAGTCGGCCCCATCACCCAAGGCGATGCCAAGGCCGTGTTGGACAAGCTGTCCGCCGTAGGTGCTAAGGGCACCGCGCAGGCAGCGTGAACGAAAGGAGTAAACCATGAAAGACGACAACATTTTCCTGTGGGTCAAGGCGGTGATCGCAGCCGCCTGCGGTGCCTTTACCGCGGCATTCGGCTGGCTGGGCTGGCTGGTGATGGCCTGGGCTGCCTGCATGGTGCTGGATTGGCTCTCCGGCAGCGCGGCCGCTGCCAGCAGGGGAGAGTGGGCCAGTTCTGTGGCCAGAGACGGCATCTGGCACAAGGCCGGTATGATCGTGGTAGTTTGCGTGGCTGCACTGACCGATGCGGTTCTCAGCATCGCGGTCGAAAACCTGCCCGGCCTGGGCATTACGTACCAGAATCTGATCCTGCCGGTGGTGTTGGTGTGGTACATTTTTACCGAACTCGGCTCTATCGCCGAGAACGCCGCCCACATGGGTGCCGATGTCCCTGATGGCCTGCTAAAGCTGCTTGCCGCAGGGAAGAAGGCCGCGGAACGGCAGACTAAGGACGACGAGGAATAAGAGAAGCGGCGGGCTACCCAATGGGCGGCCCGCCGCTTTTTTGGTGAATTTCATGGAGAAAACCGCACTCAAAAACGCACCAGCGTACCTATAAAGTGGACGCAAAAAATGTATAGCACCCAGGTTGCACCAGAATAAATATACAACGTGAAACGCTATGAATCATCACGAAACAAAAGAAAAACCGCTAAGCTATGCAGCTTAACGGTTTTTTGTTGGTGTATCACCAATATTCATTTTGGAGCGGGATACGAGTCTCGAACTCGCCACCTACTGCTTGGGAAGCAGTCACTCTACCGGATGAGCTAATCCCGCATCAGTGACTGTTATTATACCAAACTTGGGCGCCGTTGTCAATGCTGGTTTTGCGGCGGTGCGGCGCGGCGGCGCGGGACACCCAACGGGCAGGTGAGCACCAGCCGGTTTACGGCGTGCGGCCTTACAGCGTCAGTTGTTCGGCGCTGTCGTCGGCGCGCAGGATGGCACCTGCGGCGGGCAGCGTGCGCACGCGGTAACGGTGGGCCTCGCCCAGCTCCAGGCCGTCGGCCAGAGTGACGCGGGCAATCTTGGCGTTCTTTTTCAACGTTACAACGTTCACACCAGCACTGTCGCGAGTGGCCTTTTCGGGAATGAGGGCGCTGCCCGCCAGCAGTAGGCGGCCGTTGGTGGTGAAGATGGCCAGCTCGGTCTCAGCGGGCAGGTAGCGCATGCAGGCCAACTCTTCCTTATCGCTGTAGGCTTTCAGCAGCTTGCGGCGGTTCTGCTTGGTCTCGTAGCTGGACAGCGGCACCTTGGCGCACTTGCCGTTTTGGAAGAAGAAGAGCATCCAACCCTTGTAGTCCGGCGTGACCACCATGTAGAGGGGCACTTCGCCCTCCTCCATGCCAAGGGACGATGCGACATAATCACCCAGCACGCTGGCTTTGCTGTCGCCGAAGTCGTAGGCGTGGGATTTGTACACCTGGTGGTGATTTGTAAAGAATAGCAACTCTGCGCTGTTGGTGCTTTCGCAGGTGAACAGCACTTCGTCGCCGTCTTTCAGCTTCTGCTCGCCGCTCATGCGCAGGCTTTGCGGGGTGATCTTTTTAAAGTAGCCATCCCGTGTAAAGAACAGATGTACGGGGTAGTCCGGCACCTGCTCGTCCGGCTCGTCGGCGGTGTCGGCGGGGATCTCGTACAAGATCTCGCAACGGCGGGGCTTGCCGTATTTCTTCGCCACATCGCCCAATTCCTGCATGATGATGCGATTGATGCGAGCCGGGCGTTTGAGGATGTCCTGCAGGTCGGCGATGGCATCCTCCAACTCCTCGATCTCCTCGGTGCGCTTCAAAATATACTCGCGGTTCAGGTGACGCAGCTTGATTTCGGCCACGTACTCAGCCTGAACCTCATCGATGCCGAAGCCAATCATCAGGTTGGGGACGACCTCAGATTCCTCAGCAGTGTTACGCACAATTTCGATGGCCTTGTCGATGTCCAGCAGGATAGCTTTCAGGCCCTGCAGCAAGTGCAGGCGCTTTTCCTTGCCTTTCAAATCGTAGTAGGTGCGGCGGCGCACGCACTCGGCGCGGAAGGCGATCCACTCCAGCAGAATGTCCCGCACGCCCAGCACCTTGGGCTGGCCACCGATCAACACGTTAAAGTTGCAGGCGAAGCTGTCCTCCAGCGGTGTGGCCTTGAACAGGCGGGCCATGAGCTTATCCGGGTCCTGGCCGCGCTTGAGGTCGATGGTCAGTTTCAGACCATTCAGGTCGGTCTCATCGCGCATGTCGCTGATTTCACGGATCTTGCCCAGTTTGACCAGTTCAGTGATCTTATCCATGATTGCTTCGACGGTAGTTGTGGGCGGAATTCGCGTTACATCGATGCAATTGTTTTCTTTATCGTAGCTCCACTGGGCGCGGACACGCACACTGCCGCGGCCTTTTTCCAGCACATTCTGCATCTCGGCCGCGTCGTACAGGATGGTGCCGCCGCCCACAAAATCGGGGGCGGGGATGATCTCCCGCAGGTCAGCCTGGGGGTCTTTCATCAGGGCGATGGTGGCGTTGCACAGTTCCTCTAGGTTGAAGGAGCAGATGTTGGAGGCCATACCGACCGCGATGCCCAGCGTATTGTTAGCCAGAATGGCGGGGAAGGTGACAGGCAGCAGGGTAGGTTCTGTCGTTGTACCGTCATAGTTTGGCACAAAGTCGACGGTGTCCTTGTCGATGTCGCGGAACAGCTCGTCACAGACGGGTTCCAACTTGGCCTCAGTATAACGGGCGGCGGCGTAGGCCATATCGCGGCTGTACGCCTTGCCGAAGTTACCTTTGGAGTCGACAAACGGCACCAGCAGGCTCTCGTTGGAGCGGCCCATACGCACCATCGTATCGTAGATGGCGGCATCGCCGTGGGGGTTCAGGTGCATGGTGCTGCCCACAATGTTGGCACTTTTGGTGCGGTTGCCCTTGAGCAGGCCCATACCGTACATGGTATACAGCAGCTTGCGGTGCGCCGGTTTGAAGCCGTCGATCTCCGGCAGGGCACGGGAGACGATGACGCTCATGGCGTAGGGCATATAGTTGGTTTCCAGCGTATCGGTGATGGGAGATTCCAGCACCTCGCCCGCCGAGAGGATCTCGACGTTATCGCCCAGCTGGGGCCGGGCAGCAATGATTTTCTTTTCTTTTCGTTTTGCCATCGTTGTTTTCCCTTACTCAGCTTACATCCAAATCATCCAGATACTCCGCGCCGTGTTCGGCGATATGGTCTTTTCGGCCTTGCAGATTGTCGCCCAGCAGCAGGTCAAAAACTTCTGCCGTGCGCTCGGCATCGGTGGGCAGTACCTTAATAAGTCTCCGGCTTTCGGGACTCATAGTCGTCAGCCACATCATTTCCGGGTCGTTCTCGCCCAAGCCTTTCGAACGTTGAATCGTATATTTTTCACCATCGATGCGGCGCAGGATGTCAGCCTTTTCCGGCTCGGTGTAGGCAAAGTAGGTTTTGTTTTTGGTGTTGATCTCGTACAGCGGCGACTCGGCGATGTAGACGTAGCCCTTGTTGATGAGGGTCGGCGTCAGGCGGTAGAGCATCGTCAGCACCAGGGTGCGGATCTGGTAGCCGTCCACGTCGGCATCCGTGCAGATGACAACTTTATTGAACCGCAGGTTATCCAGATTGAAGCTGGCTAAATCCTTGTTGTGGCTGCCGCCCAGCTCGACACCGCAGCCCATAACGCGGATGAGGTCGGTGATGATTTCCGACTTAAAAATGCGGGCATAGTCGGCTTTCAGGCAGTTCAAAATCTTGCCGCGGATGGGCATGATGGCCTGGAACTCCGAGTCGCGGCTCTGCTTGACGGCGCCCATAGCGGAATCGCCCTCCACAATATACAGCTCACGGCGGGTGGGGTCCTTGGTGCGGCAGTCCACAAACTTCTGCACGCGGTTGGCTAGGTCCATCTGCTGGGTCATCGTCTTTTTAATGGTGATACGCGCTTTTTCTGCGTGTTCACGGCTCTGCTTGTTGATCAGCACCTGCTTGCAGGCTTTCTCCGCCTCGTCGGGGTGCTCGATGAAGTAGACCTCCAGCTGATGCTTGAGGAACTCGGTCATGGCCTGGGCCACAAATTTGTTGGTAATGGCCTTTTTGGTCTGGTTCTCGTAGCTGGTACGGGTGGAGAAGCTGGACGAAACCAACACCAAGCAATCCTGCACATCGGCAAAAGTGATCGCACTTTCGTTCTTTTTGTACAGGCCCTTGGATTTCAGCCAGGCGTTGACCTGGTTGACGAAGGCCAGGCGGACGGCACGGTCGGGGCTGCCGCCGTGCTCCAGCCAGCTGGAGTTGTGGTAGTATTCCAACGCCTGCACGGTGTTGGAGAAGGCGAAGGCCACGTTCATTTTGACCTGATAGTCTGGCTGGTCGGCGCGGTCACGGCCAGTGGCGGAACCGGAGCAGAAGTGCACCGGGGTCAGGCCCTTATCGCCAACCAGTTCGTTGACGTAATCGGTGATACCGTGCTCGTAGAGGTACTCGTACTTCTCCGTGTCACCGCCGGATTTATCCTCGAAAACAAGCGTCACACCGTCGTTTACCACAGCCTGGCGGCGCAGCATATCTTTAAAGCTGTCAGCCGGGACGGCGATGTCGGTAAAGACCTCGGTGTCCGGCTTCCAGCGGATGACCGAGCCGGTGCGCTTGCCCTTGAACGCCTCCTTTTGCAGGCCGCCCACGTTCTCTCCTTTTTTAAAGTCGAGGTGATAGTGGAAGCCATCGCGGTAGATGTCGGCGGTCATCCACTCGCTGGCGTACTGGGTGGCACACAGGCCCAGGCCGTTGAGGCCCAGGCTGAAATCGTAGTTGCCGCTGCCCTCGGCGTATTTGCCGCCAGCGTACAGCTCGCAGAAGACAAGGTCCCAGTTCCAGCGGTCCTCAGCCTTGTTGTAGTCCACCGGGATGCCGCGGCCGAAGTCCTCAACCTCAACGACATGGTCGGGGTAGAGGGTGACGTTGATGCGGTTGCCATGGCCGTCACGGGCTTCATCGATGGAGTTGGAGATGATCTCAAAGATGGAATGGGCACAGCCTTCCACGCCGTCCGAGCCAAAAATAACGGCCGGGCGCTTACGCACACGGTCCGCGCCTTTCAGCTGGCGGATGCTGTCGTTGCCGTATTCCTGTTGTTTTTTTGCCATGCGGCGGTTCCCCCTGAATTGTGCGGTGTTGCCTGAATTTTGGCATATAAATTTATTAAACCATAAATGGTGGTGGGTTGTCAAATTGGATTCATGACCGTTTCTACATCTTACAGATGGAAATACACCTTGTAGTTGTATCTTACCACAACAAAATCTAGTTTTCAAGGGTCAGTTGCAATTACATTCGCATTTTTCCAGGCGGTTGCGATCGCCCAGCAGGGCGGTCCAGTATTCTTCGCCTTGATATTTAAAGGTCACCCAATCGTAACCCTCATATTTGGCGGTGGTCTGGCCGGTGACGCAGTAGTTGCCCAGGGGCAGGTAGCCCACCACGTCATTTAAGTTGGATGTGTAAAAATATTCGCACCGGACGTTGAAAACCACCAGCTTATACCCATCCACTTTTTGCACCGAAGGGCTGGCGGCCCCGTAGTTGTTGTAGCCGCCAGCCTGTATTTCAGGCAAAAAATCCTTGTAGCTGCGATTTAGATCGCACGCGCCGCTGATGCCGCTCACCGTGCCGCTGCCGCTGTACTGCCACATCGTGTAGGCACCGGTGTAACCCAGCGTGGCGCGGTAGTCCGCCACCCACAGCGGGTAATCAACCAGTGCGCCCGCGTTCAAATAGCTGTTGATGTAGTTTGTGTAACTGTACCACCCGGCATACCATTTGCGCTGATACAAAATATCCATAGCGTACTGCACCAGGCTGGTCAGCTCAGCGCGGCCCAGGCTGGTAAGGCTTGAGTCCTCCACATCCACGAACACCGGGTACTCCAGCTTGATGCCCTCCAGCATATTTAAAAAGGCAGTCAATTCGCTGGCAACGGCAGCGCGGGTGCGGGCATAGGTGTAGTAGTAGGCGCCCACCCGCAGCCCGGCACTGTGGGCGCCGGTGACATTCTGCAAAAAGTACGGATCTACGTACAAGCCGCCGCTGTTGCTGGACCCCACCCGCACGATGGCGAACTGCTTACCCGCGGCGGCCACCTGGGTCCAGTTGATGCTGCCCTGATAGCGGGACACATCAATGCCGTTTTGAAAAAGTGCTGAGGGGCATAATTAGAAGTATTTAGCGGCATAACGTAGAATGTTATAGTGGTAAGTAGCTATAAAGTGTATGAAAAAGTAGGACACTCCTACACTATTCATACATTGGCCTCGCGGCTATAACATTCTATTTTATTTTTTCTAATTCGGCCCTTAACCATTCAAAATCTCTTTCTGTGTAAACTCGTTCTGTTAAGTCCGCAATGGAATGGCCAACGAGTCTCTTGATGGCATATTCGTCTAGGTTGTACCTCTTTGCCATCGTCACGAATTGCTTTCGACCGTCATGCGGACGATGCCGCTCATCAAGATGTAATTCTTTAACTGCCAAATCATATGTTAGGAAAAATCTCTTGTATGTCATCGGGACATATCGATTTTTAGCAGGATCTTGATTCACATGATTAAACAGATATTCACTGCCGACTTCCTTTGCACGGTCATAATAGTTCTTTATAAGAGGATAAATTCTAGGATGAATTGGGACTGTACGGTTAATGCCATAATTAGTTTTCATTCCTCCAGTCATAGCTCTCTTTTTTAAGTCGATATCTGAGAGTTTCAATGCTACAAGTTCTCTTGGTCTCCATCCACTATAGCATTGAATCAGAATCATATCAACATGATTATATTCTTTATAGTGACCCCATAATAGTTTCATTTCATCATTCGTGAAACACATATGGTGGGTTTTAGCTTCTGGATTGTTATCGACTTTGACCGGAGTAACAGGACTAGATGTGAGTAATCCTAGCTCTAATGCCCTATCAAATAGTTTTCGAAGGAGACCTTTTATTTTTACTCTTGTGTTTTCAGAAGCCTTATGCGTTCCGTTCTGATCCGTAATCACTGCTTCTTCGATACAGTATTTTATATGAATAGGACGTACCTCATAGAGTTTCATATCATGAATCGATTCACAATACCGCCACGCTGCAACATAAGCCGCAGTTGTTTTTAAAGTCGGATAGAACTCTTTGCTCCATACCTGATAAAGTTCTTTAACAGTCGTTTGCTCCGTAAAATCAAATGGACTTTTGTTGTATTCGAGTAGTGCAGCATAAGCATCATTGTAAGTTTCAAAATAAGCTTCGGGTTTTAGCAGTTTGCAGATTGGACGGCCCTCTGGGGTCTTGCCAACTGTAACCATGGCTCGGAATGGTTTTCTAAGCGCCCTCCCTTTGAGTTCGGTTATCTGGCCGAATCCATTGGGCAGGCGCTTCCTTTTGTTTTGACGAGGTTTTCTGGGCTTTAGTGCTTCAGGCTTTAGTGGATATCCGCAGTGAGGGCATGATAACGCTTTGTCACTCACTTGTAGTTCACATTCGGGACATTTTATAAGCATTATATCACCTCTGTGCGTTATATTTTACTATAGATGTACGAATAAATCAATACTACATCTTGTGTCTGGCCATCAAATTCTGTAAGTTCAGGACGGGGGTTACAAGTTTCTATGCTAACTTACTAACTGCAAAAGCGCGGTACGACAGAATACATCGTACTAGCTAAGCTAAAATAGCAGTTGGAAGGAGCTGGAAAATTATGGAATTTGGCATTGGCTCGGTACCTGTTGTGAAGGTAGCCGAAATTTACGGAAAAGATGCCAACTGGGTGCGGGCAGGAATCATTGAAGGATGGCTGCCTATCGGAACCGCTACGAGAAACGGAAAAGAGATTACATCGATCAAGGACATGGACTCTAAGTACGGACGTATAAATTATTATATTTCTCCGAAGAAACTTTACGAGGAGACTGGCTACGTCTGGAAAGGAGCAAAGCATGGCAACTAAGATACGGTCGAAGCTATCAAAGAAGAATCGTTACTGGATACCACCAGAACGTTACTACGAGCTCAAGCATTTCTGTTTACAGTATCCTGACTGGAAGCGTGAATATCTGGCAGTTGACCCGATGGCTCACGAGTTTGAGCAGGGGGCGAAGCTGTCCGCCACAAATAGGGTAGAGGATAGAACCGCCCTTTGTGCTGAGCGAAAGATCGAGTGCTCACAGAACATGGTCTTAATTGAGGAGTGCTGCGAGAAAGCAGACCCGGACCTTGCCCGTTATATTTTCAAGGCAGTCACTTCTAATCTAGGTTACACCTATCTCAAATCTAGGTTAGACATGCCATGCTCCAAAGATACCTACTATGACCGCTACCATAAATTCTTTTGGCATTTAAGCCACGCGCGAAAATGACATGGGGTATTATGGAGGTGATACTGAATGAAAGCAGTATTTGATGAACGCAGTATAAATTGGACCGACAATGCTGACTACAACATTATGTATCTTCATGCAAAGCAAAATTATTTTACCGATGTTTTGCGAGCGAGAGGGCACATATCTCTATGCGAGATCCTTGATGATACGGGAATCACATTGGATAAGCCGCTCTCACTTGCAGAGCTCTATGGTCATTTCTGGAGCTATGCAAAAGGAGACAGGTTTGTAGATTTGGGCATTCCCAAGGAATACGACTGCAATACTAAGTTATTTGAGCTTGACATCAATATCTAATCAGAATGGACGTCTGAAACATGGCGTCCTATTTTTCTCCGCAGATTTTGCATGGGGTATTATGGAGGTGATATTGCATGACTAAAAAGCAATTTAAAAATCTTAAAATTGGAGATGTCGTAGAACTTAATGGCAGGTGCCGAGGAAATGAAGGTATCCGATGCTATGTTGATTGGATAATCGATAATAGAATTTGGGTAAAAACTTTAGACGGTAAGCCCCATTTAAGTATCGATGGCGGAATCCAAACTAATTGGAATGAAATTACTTACGCAGGTGCAAATATTGTAAACTCTAAATCAGAGGGTTGAAATATACCCTCTTTCTTTTTACATCCGCGAAAATCTCAGGTCCTTATATGAAAAGAGTACAAAATACTCTGATATTTTTAAGGAGGAACCATTTATGAAAATGACACCTGTTAAGGAAGTACCTGGAAAGACTGGTCACTATTGCAATTTGCAGGGGGGTGCTCAAGGAGTTTATGGCTATGGACGCAAAAGTCGTGAGGCTGGACGTTGATGGGTATAAATCTTCTACTGTAGCAGCATCCTGCATCAGTGTAGCTATCAGAAGATCCGGATACCCAATCAAGTCATTTAAAAGAGGTGAATTTGTGTATCTGAGTAAAGTATCTTGAAAGGAGTAGGCTCTGTGGAAACACAGGGTCTTTCTCTTTTATATTTTCCAGGACTCGGGTTACGAAAGGAAGTGGTATTTTCATATCGTAAAATTCCCCGGGATGAAAATTTTAGAAAACAGTTTAAAGGAGAATTTACATGGATTGGTCTTATATCCTGATTGGGCTGATTATTTATTGTGCGGGCTTTGCTGCCGGAGGATTCTATATCAAGGAAAAATTCCTGCATGACAAAACAATCGGCAGCCTGCGAGTGGATCGTTCGGATGAGGACGGTCCTTTGGTTTTCATGGAGGTAGATCCTGGATTTCGGGATTTCGCGGAAATGGACGTTGTAGTTTTAAAAGTAAAGCACGAGGATTTTATTCCGCGAAAATAACTGGGGCTATTATGGAACCATTTATTACTTTGAAAGGAGATTATTAAAATGGCAGATCAAAACAGCGAAATGTTGAACAAACGTATCGAGGAGACCCTCGGAAATTTGGAGACGCTGAAAGGAGAGGAACGTGCTCAGGCCGTGAAGGAGCTGGACACGCTGTACAAGCTCAGGATCGATGAAACGAAAAATGAGGTTGAAGCCCGCCAAAAGACATCTGAACATCAGGATCAGATGTTCCAGGCGCAGGCCGATCTTCACGAAAAGAGAATCGCTCTTATTGTGAATACAGCGGTGGACGTGGCAAAATTCGTGAGCCAGGTCGGCATGTATGGCATTCTCATCATAGGCGGACTTAAGTTCGAGGAAACCGGTACGATCGGCTCGCAGTTCGTTAAGGATACGATCCGCAGTTGTACGAAATTCTTGAAGAAATGAGGTTCGAAAAAGAGCTTATGGAAACATGGGCTCTTTATTTTTATTGGTGGGTGTGGTAAAATGCAATAAATCCCTGCAATTAGAAAGGAGAAAACTATGAAAAAGTTAATGGCTATTGGACTGGCTGCAGTTATGGCATTTGGATTGGCCGGATGCGGCGGAAGTCAGAGTGCGGCTGCGAGCTCTAAATCCTCCTCGCCGACAACTCCGGGATCGGCTTTTACAGATACCAAAGACACAGATGATGCTAAAGAAACGCACTCAGCAGAAATGGAAGGCTCTATCGATTACGAGATTTCTCGTGGTATTACCGATTATGGCGAAAAAAGTTTGATGCTGACTTACACAAACAATACAAATCATCCGATTTTGAGTGCCCAGTTTTATTTCGAGCTTAAAGACGACTTAACAGATGAAGATAACGAACTGCTATCAAAGCTCCAGGAAGAACATGAAATTGACGATGATCAAATGGATTGGGCATATTTTCAGTCAAATACTGAATGCTATACAGACATCGGTGAAAGCTCCAAACCAAGTCCTTTTACATTTTTTCTTGATTGCTTCACAGACGAAACATATTGCACCCTTGCTGATTATGGGCAGGTAAAACTAATATTCCTTGATGGTGAGAAATATTACCAGACAACCTACGATTTTTATTCCCAGACGTTTACCTCGGTATCTCCGTACAAAAATGCCTACGAGTGGATGACGAGTGATATTGGTTTGTCCATCCCTCAGCCAGAAGGGTTCCCAACGCTGGTAAGTTCCGACGATGAAAATCAGGGCTTTGTTTATGTGTATAACGTTTCCCTCGATGATTTTGAGACATACGTCAATACATGCAAAGAAGCTGGATTCTCAAAAGTCGATTTCGATGGTGGAGACAATGTTACAATTGTGAATGACGAAGGAACAGAACTAAGTCTTTATTATGAAGCCAGCAGCGATCGAATGGTCGTACGGTTTGGCTGATTCCGCAGACCTCCTCGCCAAAGCGGCAGGGGGTCTTTTATTTTGCCTATGAGATATTTTATTGAGAAACCGGAAATTACAACTCATATGTTTGGCCGAACCTATGAGTGTGACCATCCCTTATACAATAGGTGTACTTTATATCAAATTGGTAATAAAGGGATAGCAATAGTACAGCAACGATTTGATGAGAGTACAAAATCAACCTACTGGACTGAGATCGACCCGTGGCTCAATGATATTTTGTATCTAAGTCCAGGATTCAGGGATTTCTTTAATTTGTATGCTGAGGAAGGCTCTGAGGGGCTTTATCCGACGGTTACAGTACGTCAGGTAATGTGGCGATTACGGCTCAAACCGCTGAAAAGAGAGCGCTGGGAGACTGTTATTGACAGAAAAACATTGTAGGTGCGCGTAATTCACAAATCCTATTATGAAAGGAAAGCATATAATAGGAGGAATTACTATGAAAAAACTTTATGCGGTTTATGGCAATAATATTGATATGAACACTTTACAGGACTATAGCCCGAGAGCCTACGAAGGCTTGGATGGACAGACTGTCTACATTGTAAAGGCAACCATTATTGAGGCAATTAAACTTACTGCAAAAATGAGCATTAGAAATGCTACTGTAACTGCTTTCTGATCAATATTAGGGTTTATGGAAACATAGACCCTTTTATTTTTGCCATCGCATATTTTTCATGGTATAATATGGACAACTTTTGAAAGGAGGCGGCTCAATGAAAGAGGTGATACTGGAATTTCTACGCAATATGAAAGACGAAGAGTATGCAAAAAATATTGCGTATGTAATTGCAGTTACGGCTTGTGCAATTGTAGTAATTGCCTTCATGCTGAAAGCGCTCTGAAAGAAACGGCTCTGTGGAAACACGGGGTCTTTCTTTTTGCGCGAAAAATGCACCTCCTTATATGGAACAAATTAAACTAAAGGAGGATTCTGAAATGGAATTTTACGTAATTTTGTTGATTTTCGCTCTGGGCTTACTGGTAGTTGGCGCTGCATTCGTCAACGGAGCCAAGTTTGTACTGGGCATGATCGGACGAATCGTGGATTGCATTTTTGGAAGACACGGTGATTGAACCAAAGGCAAGGCCTATGGAAACATGGGCTTTTGCCTTTTCTTTTTGCTACGCGAATTTTGCAAGTTCTTATATGGAGAAAACCAATTTAAAATTTGGAGGTATTTACTATGTTTAAGAAAATCTGGAACAAGCCCATCACTTGGGGCGATTACATGAAACTGGTTGGTATCTGCGTTGGCATTTATGGTGCCATCGTAGGACCATTCCTGCTGAGTGTATATGGTATCCCTGAGAAGATCAAGGCAAAGTTCAAGAAAGAACCTGACGTAGAGACCTACGAGGATTGAAAGGAGGTATCCGAGCTAAGGCTCTGTGGAAACACAGGGTCTTAGCTTTTTCTTTTACCTTCGCGAATTTTGCAAGTCCTTATATGGAAATGGATAGCTTATGAGTAAAGCGCCCGGTATTTCGGGAGAACCAAGCTCGAACCTTGGTCTATTTCTTTTTGTTTTTATATTTGAAAGGAGAACCTAAAATGAATCTGAAACTCAACCGAAAAATTGTGAAGGAGATGGCAAGGAATGGACTTAAGTTTGTGGAAGATTGTTCACCTACTATTCTTACAGGACTGGTTGCAGCAGGAGTGCTCACGAGCGTTGGAATGGCTGTACGAGCTACCACCAAGGCGCTTCCGCTCATCGAAGAAGAAAAAGTACGTCGTTGTAAAGAAGGGTTGGACGACCATTTAAAGCCTGCTGAGGTCGTAAAGGTTTGCTGGAAGTGCTATGTGCCGACCGTGAGTATGGCCGCGTTGACTGTGGCCTGCGCGATTGGTGCCAATAAAATCAACCTCCAGCGTAATGCCGCGCTTTCCTCTTTATATTCTGTAAGTTCTACGGCACTCAAGGAGTACGAGCAGAAGGTTATTGAGCAAGTCGGACCGGAGAAAAATGAAACGATCAAAAATGCCGTGGCAAAGGACCGTATGGAGAAAATTCAGATGGACGAGTCTGCGGCGCTTGGTGACGGCAATGTGTGGGTCTACGATACCTTTAGCGGACGAAAATGGCCGTGCAATATTGGTAAGATCAAGCAGATTGCCGGTGATCTTAACTGCGATATGGCGGTCAGCGGCGATTGGAAGAGCCTGAATGAGTTCTATATGGAAATCGGCCTGGATGAAATCAAACCTGGCGATTCATTAGGGTTTGATGCTTCTAACCTGATCGATCTGTGGTTCTCAGCCCAGCTGGATGATAACGGCCGTCCTTTGGTGGTTATGGATTACAAAGTTATGCCAAAAATAAAATACAAGGAGATGTTTTAAATGTGCCCATGCGCCATGAGAGTTACTTATGCCTGGATGTTTGAAGGCAAAACCATGTACCGCGAAGGATATGAGTGCGTGAAGTACCGCAAGGAATGCAAAGATACGAGAGTTTGCAAATACAACTTCGCAGAAATTTCACCGGCTAATATGGAAAGGAGGGAAGACAAATGATCAAAAAACTTACTGTGGCTAATGTCATGAGCATTGTTTCCATCGCTGTTGTTGCCATTGGCGCGGGTATCGGGCAGTGGGCAACTATGAAAGAATGGAAAGAAGGCGCTGATAAGGAAGCTGAAGAAAAGGAAGATTGAAGTCTTCATCTGATCGAGAAACGGCTCCGTGGAAACACGGGGTCTTTTCTTTTATACGCTAAAATTGCACATCCTTATATGGAGGTGTATAAAAAATGATCACACTTTATTACTTATTAGAATGTGCAGAAAGCTACTTTGAGAAGAAGGGCGGAATCCAAGAAATTATATTTTGGAGCGTAATCTCTCTTATCGTAGTGAGTGTATTCATGTGGTGCATGTGTGGTGCAATTGATGACCTTGTAGCCAGAGGGGTGTAAAAGCCCCTTTTGGTTTTGTTTTTTCTGGAAAGGAGAAATAAGATGCCGAGAACTCAGGATTTCGAGGTCTTGGACAAATTTAAAAACGAACATTACTTCCTGCCGAGTAAGGATTGGCCGGAATATGAATTTCAGTATCAAAGCACTTGCCGCTGGGCCTTGAACCAGATTCGTGAGTACATGGCCCAGAAGGCGAACGAGCACAAATCTATGATTGATATTTTGGAAGAACTTTACTGGATCTTCGATACCGGCATAGCAGAGTGCTGCGAGATGTACGATGAGAAAAATGAAATCAAAGCATGGCAATATCCACCACCGGATCTTGTATTTAGTGTTGGTAGAGCCATGGTTGAGGAAGTAGCAGGTTTATATTTATGAAAGGAGAACTCCAATGAATTGGTATAAAGTCGTAGGTGTTATGGATGACGGTGCCAGTATTTATGGAGAAGAGGTAATTGTGGCCGCCAACTCTAAAAAGGAAGCAAGTGAAAAAGCAAAACAAGTTTTATGCAACAATTCAGAAGAAATTTTCCGTACGGATCATGTTTTTGATTTAGACCCTAAACTTGCTTATGTGTTTTCACTTAGAAAAAGTATTCCTGTTTAAGATTAAGGAACCGTTTATGAAAGGAGAACTTCAATGAAAATCAAGTATCCGCGAATCAATGTAAAGCCATTTGTCCATGCCTGTAAGGTCGGAATGGCCAAAAACGCGCCTACAATCCTGACCATGACCGGCATTACAGCGATGGCCAGCTCTACTTATTGGGCGGTGAAGGCTACCCCGAAGGCTTTGGCTTTGAAAGAAAAGGCTGAAGTGGAGAAAAACAAGAAAGCTGGAACGTTTAAAAATCAAAAGTTGCATTACTACGATGAAAAGGAAGGTGCCTTTGTTGATGGATTCCAGAATTGGGTGCCGTTGACCAAACTCGAAATTGTGCAGACTTGCTGGCGCTGTTATGCTCCGGCATTTATTACCGGTGTGCTGGGTGCGGCCTGCCTGATCGGGGCCAACTCGATGAATCTGCGTAAAAATGCAGCACTGGCAGCGGCTTATGCACTTTCCGAGACCAATTTCAAGGAGTATAGAGAAAAGACACTTGAGGAAGTTGGTGAGAAGAAGGAAGAAAAGATCCGCAATGCTGTGGCCGAGGAGAAGATTACCAAGAATCCTGTAAATACCTCGACTGTGCTTGAGACTGGCAATGGCGATACCCTCTGCTATGACGCGATCTGTGGAAGATATTTTAAGTCGAGTATTGAAAAGCTCAAGAGTGCTCTCAATGAACTCAATATGGAGCTGGTTCAGGATGGTTATGTATCGCTCAACCAGTATTACGATTTGATTGGCCTGCCGGATGGGATGCTTGGTGATGACCTTGGCTGGAGTATCAATGACCATCATTCGACTGTACAGTTGGATCTGAGTGCCCAGCTGACCAAGGATGAGGCCCAGACTCCTTGCATGGTTGTGGCCTTTAAGTATGGCCCTATCTACAATTACGATGCGTTTTAATCTCACGCGAAATTTGCAAGTCCTTATATGGAACAAGATTCCAAAAATTATATTTTATTAAAAGGAGACTTTATCATGGAAAACGAGGAAATTATGATGAACGAGACTACTGAGGCTATGACCGATGTGGAGGAACCCATCACTGAAACCGAAACCAATGAGGAAGAATCGAGCAGCTTTATGCCTGCAGCGTTGTTGATCGCTGGCGGTGTGGCGGCTATTTACGGAGGTGTGACCTTCGCAAAGAAGCATGTCATCCCGCATGTGAGCAACGGCATCGCAAGTCTGAAAGCCAAGTTCGGTCATTCCAAGGGCGAGGCAGTGGAGGCCGAAGCAGAGGAAGTCGATGAGGACGAATCTGAAGAGTAATCTGTGAAAGACCTTAAGAAATTTAAGGAATTGTTCGAGCTAAGGCTCTGTGGAAACACAGGGTCTTAGCTTTTTGTTTTTGCTTTGAAAGGAGAAAAAAGCAATGACTGTACAAGAGTATCTTAATAAGACTCGAAAAATTATGTGGTCCCGCACACGACCTTATATTCATTGCCCCGACGGATTTGAAATTTCTGTTCAGGCATCAGCCATCCATTACTGCATCCCTAGAAGGGATAATGCGGAATTTTATAAAAAGGTTGAGTTAGGGTACCCGAATCTTAAGGACGATTTAATTATTGAATATGCGGAGACTCCAGATAAGCCGACCGAAACGGTTTACGGCTTTGTTCCTATTGAGCTCGTCGAGAAGCTTATTCAAAAGCATGGAGGTATTGTCAACGTTCCTGATTTTGATATGGAGGATTGAATTATGAGTTTCGGTAAGAATTTGTTTGTGTTCATGTCTGGCGCGGTTGTCGGTGCTGGTGCGTTGGCCGGGTTTGCTGGCTGGAAAATGTATAAGGCACTCAAGAAGAATGATGTTTTGTACACGGCGGTCCGCAGTTCCGTGGATGCCGGAGTAAAGGCTGCTTCAAGTGAATTCAGCGAGCATGGTGCTAAGGCAATAGTGAATAAGTTTTTTGGGTGGCCGGAGAAACATAATAAGGTTTCCTATTGGGATCGTTACCATAAGTTTGGGGAGACTTGTGGCTTTGGCATCGACCAGGTAAGCTTTGGCAGTCGGAAAGAAGCTGCAAATGTTCTTCATAGTCTTGCCGATATTCTGGACCAGTATGGAACAGTCACGGTCGCGGATTTCTATGACGAAGCTGGAGTCGCCTGTCCTTCTTATTCTGGTATGGATTATGGATGGAAGGACATTGGCGATGCTTATGTTGTCAAAGTCCGTTCTGGATGGTCTATTTCTCTTCCTGACCCGATTAAACTGGAGTGATTTATGTGATGCGTTATATTTTCAAAGGCCATGTGGTAGACCAGTTTGGGACTATGCTTGACCGGAACTGGAAAGGGGAGACCTTTGCGCCGAGTATGGCAAAGGCGAAGTCGAACCTGAATTACCAGTGGAAGAAACAGAATAACTACCCTCGGGAAACGAAAGTGATTCTCGAGGGTCATTTTACATCCGAAATGGATTTTCTGAAAGGAGTTAGCTGATGGCAGAATACGATATGCCCAATAACAGCCACGCATTTAAAAATGGGCAAGTGAAAGAAAAGCCCAAGACCCAGAAGGTGATTGAGGGAACAGCCAAGACCAAGAAGAAGACCAATGCCCGGAAACTGGCTGATATTTTCCTGCCGGAGGATGTTACCAGCGTTAAGGAGTATATCTTCTGGGAGAGAATTGTGCCAGCTATCAAGGACATTATCCATGATACGGTGGATACTTTCCTGTATGGTGAATCCAGAAGGCCGAGTTATTCGAGTGGCTCCCGAATCTCGTATTCCGGATATTATTCTGGCAGCAATCGTCCGGAGCCTCGAAAGGATACTGGCCGACCCAGGAATGCCTTTGATTACGATGACATTATCTTTGACAGCCGTATTCAGGGTGAGCAGGTGCTGGACAATCTGATTGATATTTTGGATCAGTACAATATTGTGACGGTTGGTGACCTTTACGATTCCGCAGGAATCACAACCACGAACTACATGGTCAATCGTTATGGCTGGGACAACCTGGCGGATTCGAGTGTTGTCCGAGTACGAGAGGGCTATACCCTGAAGCTGCCAAAAGCCAAACCTATTTGAAAGGAATGATATTTTTGGAAACAGAACTATGGTTTCGAACTCTACTCGAGGAATCGAGCAGAAAAAGCAGAGAACTCGATGAAGCAATCAGAGAGGCCAGAGAGCAGCAGAGAAATATGTCTCCATTCGATTATTCCGGCCCTAAATTTACCGATGACGAACTTCGGTTCAGGGATATTACTGAAAAAATGAGGGAAACTTTCCTGAAGAAAAATCATGATTACGGCAATAGTTTTCATGAAACTTGGGATGAGTTTGGTGATAAGGGCATCATTACCGCTCTTACGCAAATTTCTCACAAGTATCATCGGCTTATGAATATCGGCCTCGGCACTAAACCTTTGGTTGATGAATCAATCGATGATACGCTACTCGATATGGCAAATTACTGCATTCTTACAATTATGGAGCTGGAAAAAGCTCGTAACAATGAAAAGGAGAACTAATTATGAAACTCTCTAACATTATGTCCGTTGCTGGCCGCAATTTGTCTGTGGCTAAGCTAAAGATTTCTAAGCACAGCCCGGAACTGCTGCTGATCGCCGGTATTGCCGGTGGTGTCGCGAGTGCGGTCATGGCCTGCAAAGCTACCACTAAGGTGTCTGAGATCCTGGATAAGACCTCTGAAGATGTTGCCAGCATTCATCAGGTCGAGGCGAATCCTCCAATTGGCTCCGACTATTCTCACGAGGATGCACAGAAGGATCTCTTCATCACTTATGTGCAGACTGGTGTAAAGCTCGCCAAGCTGTATGGCCCGAGCCTGGTCGTAGGCGGTCTGTCCGTGGCGGCAATTCTCGCTTCCAACAACATCCTGCGTAAGCGTAATGTAGCTCTGGCTGCTGCGTTCAGCACGGTTTCTAAATCCTTTGAGGAGTATCGTGGCCGCGTGGTGGAGAAGTACGGCAAGGACGTTGATAACCAGCTGCGCATGGGCACCCATGAAGAGGTTGTGCAAGAGACTGTGACCGATGATATGGGCAACGAGAAGCAGGTTTCTAAGACTGTAAAGGTAACGAACCCTCTGGGAAGCCCGTACGCCAAGCTGTTCGATGAATGTAACCCTAATTGGGAAAAGAATCCTGATTACAGCCTGATGTTCTTAAAGTCTCGTCAGCAGTTCGCCAATGACAAGTTGCGCAGCCAGGGTTATCTGTTCCTGAATGATGTACTTGACTCTCTTGGCATTCCTCGCTGCAAAGAAGGTCAGATCGTTGGCTGGGTTTTCAAGGGTGACGAAGGCGATAACTTTGTTGACTTTGGCCTGAACGAAGAAAACGAGTGGGTCCAGGACTTTATGAACGGTGACGAGCCCAGTGTTTGGCTGGACTTCAATGTGCAGGGCAACATTCTGGACCTGATCTAACATGATATTTTGAGGAGGAATCAGTATGCGTGACATTCTTGGTTATACTTTTGCCACAATCGCCGGTGTTTGCTTTGCCGGAGGTATTGCGGTCCTTTCCGGCGGAAAGGGGAAGTAAATGGACTATCTCGACAATCTGCTGACCACCCTCGATTACATTCTCAACTCAAAACGTAAGCGCCATATTATTGGCGGAATCCTTATCAGTATGTCAACCCTATTTGCCGGGTTGGCGGTTACTGTGATGAGCATCAAGGAGGACGATGATGAATAAGGTTTTATATTTTGGCATCATGGCCGGCGCTGCCGCTATTGCTGCAGTGGCTACCTGGGTGTATGCCAAGGACAAGTTTGCAAAGCAGGCCTCGGATGATATTTCCGAGATGAAGGCTTATTACAAGGAAAAGTATGAGTCCCAGCCGAAGGAAGCACCCGAGGAACCCAAGAAAGAGCAGCCGAAGACCGAGGCTCAGAAGAAGGCTGAAGATCTTAAAACTTATCGCCAGATGGCACGGGACAAGTACAAAGCCAATCACGAGGAGGAAGAAGGCAATCCCCATGTGATTACGCCGGAGGAATTTGGCGAAAATAATCACTACGACAGAATCACTCTGACCTATTATGCTGACCACGTGCTGGCAGATGAGAACGATGAGGTCATTCGGGATGTCGAGGAGACGATCGGATTCGGCAGCCTGAATCACTTTGGAGAATACGAGGCGGATATCGTGTATGTACAGAATGATATTATCAAATGCTACTACGAGATTACTCGTGATCTGCGCAAATACGAGGATGTTGCCGGAGAACTGCCTTACCGTCCGGAGGTAAACTGAACTTATGACGAAAAACGAGACTGACGCCGCCTATTTCGACTGGATGTGTGGTCTTGTAGCGAAAGATTTTAAAGACGGCGGGCGTCAGTATCGTAATCTACTGAACACGCTGAACCGAATTGACTTCCGCTACTCGATCCCGCTGGATTCCAACCGAGAGGCAGACGGCATTGATTTGCGATACCGTTTCGGCTATGAGAAACATGTCAGAGACTATGTTATCGCAAGATATTTGGATGACCACCCCTGCAGTGTGCTGGAAATGATGATTGCATTGGCTCAGCGATGCGAAGAGAGCATTATGGACGACCCGGAGGCGGGTAATCGCACCGGCGTTTGGTTCTGGGCTATGATCTCGAATCTCGGCCTTGAATGCATGAGTGATGACGATTTTGATGAGCTCTATGTCGAAGAGCACATCCAGCATTTTTTGGACCGCCAGTATTCCTATCAGGGAGATGGCGGTCTTTTCTTTGTCCGAAAGCCGCCTATGGATATGCGCCGGGTGGAAATCTGGACACAGCTAAACTGGTACCTCAATGAGAACGATTGATATTTGAAAGGGGATTACTATATGCAAAACATGAAAGTATGGAATATTACCAATCTTAACGAGATGATTGCATTTACTTGCTATTCGAACACCCTTGCCAATAAAAATTTTCTTTATCTTGATAAATGCGTGAAATCTCTTCGCCGAGCAAATACGTTTCTTTGCCTTTCTACACTCGGTCTCCTGGCTATCGTGCACTTGGCAGACTGCGATATTAAGGCTTTAAAACTCAAAATTGCGAAACTTGAGGAGGACAATCTGAACCCCAGCAATACTGTGCTCAGGCAGATGGATATTCAGCGCCAGCGGATTGATATTCTTGAGGGACTTGTCAAAGATACCCGGAATACGGTCTACAACAATGTAATCAATACTGAGAATAAGGACGAAGAAATGTAATGGTTGACTTTCTCGAAATCGGCCGAGCGAACAAAAAGGGGTATACCGAAATATACCCAAAGTTTGTTCTCAAGCGCCGTTCTGAAGATTTGATGATTCGGGGCGGAGACTTTTACGCGATTTGGCTCGAAGATCGAGGGCTGTGGAGTACGGATGAGATGGACCTGACGTACCTTGTGGATCAGGAACTAAGCAGGGTGAGCCAGGAAATTCGGGATAAAGGAAATGTCGTAAAAACGCTGTACATGTGGGATGCAGAATCCGGCATGATCGACCAATGGCACAAATTCTGCCAGCGGCAATGCCGAGACAACTTCCACATGCTGGACGAAAAATTGATATTTTCCAATCAGGAACTGAAAAAGACGGATTATGCCTCAAAGCGTCTGAACTATCCGCTGGAAGAAGGGAATACGCCTGGGTGGGATAAGCTCATGAGTGTATTATATTCTCCGGCGGAGCGACACAAGATCGAGTGGGCAATTGGATCGATCATTACCGGTGACTCGAAGGATTTGCAGAAGTTTATGGTTCTGTATGGTCCACCGGGCAGCGGTAAATCGACTGTGCTCAACATTATCCAGCAGCTTTTCGATGGATATTACTCGGTCTTCGATGCTAAGGCGCTGGGCAATCCGTCAAACTCGTTCGCACTTGAGTCCTTTAAGACGAATCCTCTGGTTGCCATTCAGCACGATGGCGATTTGTCTCGGATCGAGGATAACACTCGCCTGAACAGCCTTGTCTCTCACGAGTTGATGACCGTAAACGAAAAGTTCCGATCTGCCTATGCCAATCGGTTTAAAGCATTCCTCTTTATGGGTACGAATAAGCCGGTAAAGATCTCGGATGCAAGGTCCGGTATCCTGCGCCGACTTATTGATGTAGAGCCCACTGGAGATAAACTTTCCGGTAAAGAATACCGCCATGCCATGAAGCAGATCCCGTTTGAGCTTGGAGGGATCGCTTGGCACTGCAAGGAAGTCTACGAAGAGGACCCTGATTATTACGATGACTATGTGCCGACGAATATGATGGGGGCTTCCAATGACTTCTATAACTTCGTATCGGATTCGTACTTGATATTCTCGAAAGAAAACTCCACGACTCTGAAAATTGCCTATGAGATGTACAAAAACTACTGCGACGATGCTAAAGTGACCTACCCCTACAACAAGCGACTCTTTAAAGAGGAACTGAAGGTTTACTTTACTGTCTTCGAGGAAAAGCATGTAGATCCAGATGGGAATACGATTCGTGGATGGTACGAAGGGTTTGATCTCAATAAATTTGATGGCAGCGGTGAGAAAAAGCCGGTTGAAGAACCCAAAGAGGAACCGCATCCTGCCATTGAGTTTAAAGAGCAGCACTCAGCCTTTGATGATATTTGTGCTGATTGTCCAGCCCAGTATGCCAAAGAGGATGAGACCCCTAAGTGGAAGTGGGACGGAGTTAAAACGAAGCTCAAAGACCTTGATACCCACAAGGTCCACTATGTCAAGGTGCCGGAGAACCATATCGTAATTGATTTTGACTTGAAAGGAGGAGACGGATTTAAGTCGTTTGAGCGCAATCTGGAGGCTGCTGCAAAGTGGCCCAAGACGTACGCAGAACTTTCCAAGTCCGGAAAAGGCATCCATCTGCACTATTTATATTCCGGCGATGTTACAAAACTCATGAGAATTTATGAGGAAGACATCGAAGTGAAGGTTTTTACCGGCAAAAGCAGCCTGAGAAGAAAATTGACCCTTTGCAATGACCTCCCGATTGCGACGATCAGCTCGGGACTACCCTTGAAAGGAGAAAGCAAAGTGGTTAATTTTGAAGCTGTGAAAAATGAGAAAGCCATTCGAACGATCATTCGTAGGAATTTAAATAAAGAGTATCACGACAATACGCGCTGCTCGATGGATTTCATCAAGAAAACGCTGGACGATGCCTACAATGCAGGCGTTAAGTATGATGTGCGGGACATGTACAATGATATTTTGGTGTTTGCCATGAACTCGACGCACCAGTCAGAGTATTGCATGAACCTTGTGCCAAAACTGCACTTCTGTAGTGATGAGGCTTCTGCTCCGGTCGTCAATGATGAGGCGCCTATCGCATTCTATGACTGCGAGGTGTTCCCGAATCTCTTCTTAGTCAACTGGAAGGTTGCAGGCGAGGGAAAGACCGTTGGCCGGATGGTGAACCCTACTGCACAGGACATGGAAAAATTGATGAAGTATCGTCTAATTGGCTTTAACTGCCGCAAGTACGATAATCACATGATCTATGCCCGAATGCTTGGATATTCTAACGAGCAACTGTACGATCTCTCGCAACGTATCATTGCCGGTGATAAGAATGCCTTCTTTGGGGAGGCGTACAATATCTCCTACACAGATATTTACGACTTCTCGAACAAAAAGCAGAGTCTCAAGAAATTCGAGATCGAGTTGGGCATCCATCACCAGGAATTGGGCCTTCCTTGGGACAAGCCGGTGGATGAATCGCTTTGGGGCAAGGTGGCTGAGTATTGCGACAACGATGTTATTGCAACAGAGGCTGTCTTCAATGCCCGTAAGGCAGACTGGGTGGCACGGCAGATCCTGGCGAGTTTGTCGGGCCTGACGGTAAATGATACGACCAACCAGCACACTACCAGAATTATATTTGGTGGAGAGAAAAATCCGCAGTGGCAGTTCAATTATCGCGAGCTGTGGAAACCGGTGCCTTATACCAAATACGAAGAGCTGCGCGAGAAACTGGGTGCCGACTATGATTTCCGTGTCTGGAATGAGAAAGGCGAACCGCAGTACCGCAGTTATGTGCCCGGCGAGGAATTGCCGGTGGGTTGGAGTATTCTGCCGTTCTTCCCGAATTATGTCTGGACTGGGGCGAAATCCTACTGGTGCACTGATATTTTGGATGCTGACAGATGTCGGACCAATCCGGAGTATTTGTACGAGCTTTTGGATCGGCAGAAAGAACTTGACAAAAGCCAGCCGAGTGATCCATCGAATCACATCATTCTTATCGAAGAAGTCGGTGAAGGTGGTTACGTCTATTCGGAGCCTGGTATGTATGGCAAGGTGGGGTTGGATGATATTGCTTCGATGCACCCTTCCAGCCTCATTGCAGAGCGGCATTTCGGCCCTTATACGAAGAATTTTGCTGACCTGAAGACTGCTCGTGTGGACATTAAACATCACGATGTAGAGGCTCTCAGGGGTATTCTGGACGGCAAATTGGTGCCGTTTGCTGAAGCGATTGCTGCTGGCAAGGCTGAGTATGATTGGGACGATCTGGCGTTTGCACTGAAAATTGCAATCAACTCGGTGTATGGGCTGACCTCGGCCAAATTCAGTAACGCCTTCAGAGATCCGCGTAATAACGACAATATTGTTGCGAAGCGCGGGGCCCTCTTTATGGAAACCCTCAAACGAGAAGTGCAGAAGAAAGGCTTTATCGTAGCGCACATCAAGACTGATTCCATCAAAGTGCCCGATGTCACGGATGATATTCTCGACTTCATCGACAAATATGGCCGGGAATATGGGTACATCTTTGAGCATGAGGCCACTTACGACCGTATCTGCCTGGTGAATGATGCTGTGTATATTGCCAAATACAATGAGCAGGGCATTATCAACAAGGGCGGAAAACATGCCAATGAATGGACGGCTACTGGTACACAGTTCCGGATTCCGTATGTATTCAAATCACTGTTCAGCAAAGAGCCTATCAAGTTTGAGGACATGTGCGAGACCAAGCAGGTGACTTCGGCTTTATATTTGGATATGAACGAAGGAATGCCGGAGGATCAGCACGACTACAAATTCGTTGGTAAGGTTGGTTTGTTCTGCCCTGTGAAGCCCGGCTGTGGTGGCGGTATTCTGGTACGTGAGTCTGACGATAAGAAGACCGGCGGGAAGAAATACTCAGCTGCTACAGGCTCTAAAGGCTATCGCTGGATGGAAGCGGAGATGGTCAAGAAACTCGAGAAAGAGGATTGCATCGATAAAACGTATTATCAGAAGATGTGCGATACGGCGGTGCATGATATTTCCGAGTTTGGTGATTTCGAGTGGTTTGTCTCGGATGAGCCGTACATTGGGTGCAGCTATGATGAGCACGGAGCGCCGATTTATGACGATGTTCCGTTCTGACGCGAATTTTACAGGCCCTCATATGGAGAAATCCAATAATTTAACTGGAGGTTTGTGAAATGAATAAACTTGGAAAAGCAGTTCTGATTGGTGAAACCATTATGGTTGTTGGCTTTATATCATATGTAGCCGGGGCTACTGATATCGTTTACGCTTTACGCGATTCGACATTGGCAGGTTTTAATGCTACCAAATATGATGTTGAGAATAATTATTCTGGTGGTTTTAGGCAATTGATTCGCTTAGCATTATTCCGTGCAGCAACCGATATTAAGGATTAACTTCAAAGGCTACGGCCCTGTGGAAACATGGGGTCTTAGCCTTTTCATTTTGAATGGAGTGGTATTTTGACTAAAGAAAAAGCAGAAGATCTTTTTAACTATTGGCTCCGTATTCTTGGGATTGAAAATTGGAATATTGTTTTTGATTGGGCAGTACGGAAATCCAACATGGTACTCGAAGATACTTATGGGACATGTACCTATAATCGTGAAATTCAATCGGCCATGATACAAATTATGGACGAGCTGGATATTGGAGCCACGGATACACTTGCGCCTTTTGACTATGAAGTAGTGTTAGTTCATGAGCTTCTTCATATTAAATTTGCATGGGCGGATAATCCGGCTAATGACCTTGAAAAAGCACTTACGCATTCTTTGATCCAAGAGCTTGCAAAGAGCTTTGTTCAAACCAGGCGGACGCCTAACTAAAGGAGTGATATTTTCTGAAAGCAAAAGACTATTTTAAGAAGTACCTCGACACCTACAAGCATCGTGAGTATTACGGCTTTACTGACAAGGAAGTTGGGGCGCTGATCCGTAAGGAGTTTGTCAAGGAGACGAACGAGCTGATCGACCTGAGAAAAATCAAGTCGAACTGGCAGCTCGTGACGATTCTTGGCGAGCAAAACAACAAATGGAATGCCCTGGCAAAGATCTTTAAAAACAACCTGGGGTCAAGCCCTATCAACAAAAACGAATTTCGTCGCAGAATCGTGCCGGAGGAATGGCCCTCGGTAAAAGAGCCTGCCGGTGACTGCGACAATGATATTTGAAAAGGAGAAAACTGTAATGGCTGAACGTATGAATAAACTGGTGATCGACAATGCACGTCTGATCTTCAAGAATTTCTCGGGAAAGGGCGATAACTACAATCGTGAGGGCGACCGCAATTTTGCCGTTATCATCGATGATCCTCAGATGGCAGAAAACCTCGCAAAAGACGGCTGGAATGTGCGTCCGCTGATTTCCAAAGACCCGGATGAGGAGCCCACTCATTACATTAAGGTGAAAGTCAGCTTCAAGGTTCGTGCTCCGAAGGTTCGTTTGCTTTCGAATCATAAGCAGGTCTTCCTCAACGAAAACACGATTTCGAGTCTCGACTTTGCTAAGATCGAAGAGTGTGGCGTTGTCATCAGCCCGTATATGTGGGAGGTCAATGGTAAGAGGGGCATCTCGGCGTATCTGGATTCGATGTATGCAAAGATCGAGGACGATCCATTTGCCGATAAGTATGCGGACTATGTGGAAACCGAGATCGATAATCCCGATGGTTGCCCGTTCTGATTGATATTTTGGGGTGCCTGATTTGAGAGGGTTAAACGGCGTATTACGGTACGGCCCCGATGAAAGGAGACACAAATGAAGAAATTCACTCTGAAGGACGTTCTGACAGCAGCTTGCACTTGGACACCTCCGGAGAAAAGAAATGAGCCCATAAAACAGAGTAAAGAATCTCCGAAAAAGAAGCAACCTATTAAAAAGGAAGCGACGAAAGACTATTCACAGTTGTTCATCAAAGATTTCATGGAACTGGCCCTCACTCGCAGCAAATGGACGGTTTGGGATGACTTTATTACGATGTTCGCATGTTCGATATCAAATGCAGTGGATAAGTCGCATATTCATTGGGACGAGAGAGAAAAAATATATCTTTCTATCGTCAAAAAGTACAAAAAGAGCGAAATGGATATTTTCACTCGTCTGGCTGCTTATGTTGTTGAGGCGCTCGATAAAAACCAGGAGCAAGATTTCCTCGGCGAACTTTTCATGAATTTGGACTTGAGTAACGAACATAACGGGCAATTCTTCACGCCGTACCATGTTTGCGACTTTATGGCTAAAATCACTTGCGACGTAGATTCAATACCCAAAACGGGGCCTATAACTATCAATGATCCAGCGTGCGGGGCAGGGGCCACGTTAATTGCTGCTGCCAATGAGTTGCGAAAGATTTATGAAAAGCGGGGCCTCAACTTCCAAAATTATGTTTTAGCTGTGGCGCAGGATATCGACCAAAATGTAGGGCTCATGTGCTATATCCAGCTGTCCCTTTTGGGGCTTGCGGGGTTCATAAAAATCGGAGATAGCCTTTCTGACCCGATTAGAAGCGGCGATGATCTTTCCAATTATTGGTTTACACCGATGTATTATTCTGAAATCTGGACTTACAGACGAATGTTTGACTATTTGAAAGGAGACACAAATGAGGAAGTTTGAACCTGGTAATGTTTGTTCTACTCCGGGTGTGAATGCAAAGCTCGAGGATTCCGGATTTGCACAGTTCATGATTGTCTCTTTAAACCGGCATATCAACGGTGACTGGGGCAACATGTGTGATGAGGATAAGGCCGCCAACGAGGAAGCACTTGTGGATGGGCTGCGGCTGATGAGTGTCTATAAGCGCAAGGACCATCCTGATGACACGATTTGGATCATTACGGAAGCAGATCGAAGTGTTACTACGATTTTGCTGCCAAGCGAATATTGATATTTTGGAGGAACTAATTATGATGGTTTTATTTTTGATTGGACTTATGGCATTGATCGGGGCGGGGCTTATGATCATCTCTGGAATCCAGGCAATAATCAGCTTAGGGATTGCCCTGATTATCAAGATGGTTTTGGGCCTGGCCGGAATCGTTTGTGGGATTTTGCTGCTCATGTTTGTGGTGGCTATTGTGGAGGATTTGACGAGCAAATGACGTTTTTACAGATTTTGGGATTGATCTTGCTGCTTATGCCACTTGTTGGCATGGCTTTTGTTTGCTGCCGTTGTTGGAATCATTGTGTTTCCGTACTATTTTATTACAGTTTTACTGAGGTGATTGTATGAGAACATTCTTTCATATTTTAGGCTGGATTCTTCTGCTAACACCGTTTATTGCATTTTCTGTAGCCGTGGTATTGACATACGGATGGACTGGGGTGCTGGTTCTGGGTAGCACAGTAGCTTTAACTGGGATTATTCTCTTGGCTATTTGGTTGATATCCTATTAAGGTGATAACATGATGAAACTCTATGACTTCCAGCTTGAAGCTATTAAAAAGATGAAGCGGGGCTGCATTCTTTGCGGAGATGTTGGAAGTGGGAAGTCGATTACTTCTCTTGGATACTACTATCTACGAAACGGAGGCGATATTGAAAGCTTAAAAGGCGGGGATTATGTACCTATGGATGACCCGCCGAAGGATCTTTATATTATCACAACGGCCCGAAAGCGCGATACTCTCGAATGGGAGAAAGAGCTCGGGCCATTTCTTATGTCTACGCATAAGGATTGTGATATTTACAGACACAATGTTGTGGTGGACTCGTGGAACAACATCAAAAAGTATGTTGGGGTGTACGGTGCGTTCTTTATATTTGACGAACAGCGTGTAGTAGGGTCTGGCAGCTGGGTGAAGGCATTTTACAAAATTACTCGTAAGAATGAGTGGATTTTGCTGTCGGCTACCCCAGGAGATACCTGGAGTGATTATATTCCGGTCTTTGTTGCAAATGGGTTCTACAAAAACAAGACAGAATTTTTACGTAGGCACGCTGTTTATTCACAGTATTGCAAGTCGTTTCCAAAAATCGAACGGTTCGTGGATACAGGGCACCTATGCAGACTGCGCAATGATATTTTGGTGCCGATGGATTTCAAGCGAGATACCGTGCAGCATCACGAGTATATGATGGCGGAGTTTGACCGAGAAGGGACGAAGCAGCTTTTCAGAACCCGTTGGAATCCGTGGAAGAACGAACCGATTGAGAATGCTTCAGAGCTTTATTACTGTGCCAGGAAGATTGCGAACTCTGATATTTCCAGGCAGACACTAGTTTTGGAAGTGTTTGAGGATCATCCGAGATTGATCATCTTCTATAACTTTGATTACGAGCTTGATATTTTGAAAGGGATGAATTTTGGTGAAGGTGTTGCCGTGGCAGAATGGAATGGGCATGGGCATGAACCTATACCGCAAACCGATTCCTGGGTGTACCTTGTGCAATACACTGCGGGGGCAGAAGGATGGAACTGTATCACAACTGACACGATTCTGTTTTACTCCCGAAACTACTCATACAAAATCTCAAAACAGTCAGAAGGGCGCATTGACCGACTGAATACACCTTATAAGGATCTATATTACTACCATCTCACTTCTAAATCCTTCATTGACCTGCGGATTGCCAAGGCCTATGAAGAGAAGCGGGATTTTAATGCAAATCGAGATTTCAAACGTCACTATGGTGATTTCTGAAAGGAGAAATTCAGATGAAATTCTTAATTGACAGGGCTTCTTTGGGAGCCGATGATGTAAAGCCGTGTGAAGGAGCTATTAAACTTGATGGCGGCGGTTATGGGATCAAGATTAAAAACATTGAAGATCTCATGAAAATTATCGATGAAACTGGATTTCCGATTATCGTGTATGGCCAGGACCACAACTATAAAGGGTCTCTCCCATTTCTTAGTATTTACGATGACTATATCGAGTGAGGCTACGTGATGGGATACAAGGCTCATGATCATCAGGAAAGACGGTGTATGGATTGCCTGTTTCTGAAAAGGCGCAAGACCTGGAATAATTCTAAACGATATTATGAATATGGATGGTTTTGCACGTGCACAAATCAGGAGATCCACAAAATTAGAAATGAAGATTGCTGGGTACTTAGTGATTCGTACCCATACGGAAAAATGGAGGTTAAGTAAAATGGGTGTTTTTGCATTTGTTGGCGGTATCATTATTGGGACTATTTTTAGCGCTACTTCGTTATATTTTACGGCCATGAAAGATGATGAGAAGGAAATTGAAGCTGCTCGCCGGGAAGCTGCTACCTGGGAAAGCCAGGCGCGGCACTGGGAAGCCGAAGCAATTCGTGCGAAAGACAATGAGCGAATTGCACGAAAGATGCAGCAGTATTGGAGAGCACGCTGCATGAATGAGCACTTTGGATTCAATGCCGCCTGTGATGGTGACGGAGTCCGACCGGTGGTTGTTTACCGAGACGAAAACAATGATATTTGTGATGGGCTGCTTTTGGCTGCAGTAAAGGAGGAAAGCGTAGGATGAGTGAGAGCAATGTGCTGATTTTGCAGAGTGATAAGGAACTCAAAGACTGGGAACTTGCAGACCTTCATGAAAGCATCCTCAAACAAAAGGAGAGTGACGTAATTTTGCTACCCAATTACGTCAAAGTTGTGAATGTTCCAGAGGAAGAGATCAACGGAGAACTTGTCGTGATGAACAGTGGAGCGCCTGAGCCGGATAGATATGTACTTAAATGCTATGACGGAAGATACGTATACCGCTATACACCCGGTTCATCTATTATAGAATTGACTCCTGATAAAACATTTGCGATTGTTTTTTCTAAAGCCAGAGCAGAAGAAATGCTAAAAAAAGTTGGAAGGGCCTACGAAATGGAGGAACTTTAATATGGAAACTCGTACTAAGGAAGTCTTTTTTGATATCTACTGCAAGAAGTGCAAGTATTACGAATTGGAGCCGTACAAAAACCCGTGCAATGAGTGCCTGGCGGAACCATATAACATGGACAGCCACAAACCTGTGAACTTTAAGGAGGATAAGTGATGGAATTTGGTAATGTGTATGAGGTATTTGAACTCGGTGATCTAGTAAAGATCAATAATGTTCGTAATATTCATTGTGGACGCACTGGAACTATCATTGGCATATCACATACAGGTCCAAATGATGTTTGTTACTATGATGTCAGACTTGATCCAACTGTGTTTGACGTTGGCCGAGATGTAAAAGACTTTGATATTTGGGTAGACGCTAGAAGCCTTACGCACAGATTTCCTGAAAAAACTGAAATTGTAATGGGGGCTTCGGAGTTGCAAAACATTGTATCAAGGTTTAAAGAAGCTTCAAGATGAACAAGCAGAGGATACAGTAGAGTATACTAAAGAACTGCTCAACAAACTCATTGGAGGTACTGATGAAATGAAAAATGTCGATGTTAAGAAGATTATCTTTAACGGTCCGAAGACGATTGTGCTGTGGACTGATGGGACAAAAACCATCGTATCCATGAGCAAAGATGAAACAAATTTCGATCCGGAAGCCGCTTTCTGTGCTGCTTACACGAAGAAAATGTTTGGAACAAACAGCAAAATTAAACGTGTTATCAAAGAAAAATCCAACATTGAGCAGCACCAGAGAATTGTTGAAGAAAAGCTAAAAGAAGAACTAGCAAAGATTAGTCAAGACTATGACAAGTTTATGAGAGAGCTATGCCCCTGGCTTTACACCGGAGAGAAACTCACAGAAGTCGATTCTGCTTGCGCAAATGCGATTAGTGATTTCTATAAAAAAGAATTCATCAAGGGAAAAGATGACGAGTGTCTAGGTAAATTATGCCCTTGCCATGTAACCGAGGAAGCGGCTAAGATTCAAGATAAGGAGAAAAACAATGGCAACACCTAATTTCACGATCAGGCCTGAGAGACGGCTTTGCAAAGTAAATGGTGAGTATGGATATTTCCATTGCTGGGAACATTATATGGAACCTTTGCCTCCTACCGCTACTATGGGTGGGCATAGAGGAGGACAGTATTCTTGTGTTCGCGGGGTAGTTGAGACTGAAAGTGGAATGAGGCTCGTGCATCCTGGGGCAATTCAGTTTGTTGATGAGGAAAATCATGAGCTTCACTGGATGAATGAGCATGAGAGAAAGAGAAAGGAGAAAACAGAATGACTGTTGGCTGGATAATTGTATTTATCGGCATTGCATTTCTCATGGATCTTATGGTGAAGATTGGAGAGCTTCCTTGCGACCCTCACCATTATGATTTTGAAGATTACGATAAGGAGAACGACGATGCTGAAAATTGAAAAGACTGATATTTATGGCGGGGAGGATGACAATGGATAATTTGTACTATATTGTAAATATGGGTTGCGATGACGAAACTCATGGCTTGGCGATTATTTCAGATGAAGAATTCCCTCGTTTTAAGCAGATTATCGAAGACCTCAATAAGAATTCACAATATGGATGTATGCCGACCATTTCAATTTACAAGATTGATGGCGGCCTCATCAGGCCTGCTAATGATACAGATAGTGCTTATGATATTTTGTATCTTAACAATGCCAAATATGTTCTGGCCAAATATATCTGGAGACCTAGACCTAATGGTCGTGGAACTGAGTTAGTGAAAGGAGTAGAAAAGGTATTATGATTAAAATTGAAAAGACTGATATTCATGGCTGGGAGGCGGCCATTCGTGGGGCTCGGAACTCGTTTAACAGCTGGGATAAGAGTGACAGTGCTGCGTGCTATTTTTGTAGAGATAATGACACGAACCCTGGATTCTGTGATGATGGTCTCTATGACAAAACAATTGTACTAAGTAATCCTGATGGTTCCTGTTTTGAAATTGGCCCTAATGATCAGAAACTTATGAAGAAACTCGCTAAGGCTGGGCCGAGTCATGCGAAGTATCGTCGGTTTATTACAGTGACTATGGATGTCACGGGGCCGCTGTACTGGTGGAAGGAGATGGATACCTACAAGGTTGGTACTGTTGGGAATAGCTGCTCCACCATGCACACGATTGCAGATAAGGAATTTGAGCTGGAGGATTTCTCTATTGAACACCTCTATCCTGGGACACTGCCTACATTTAAAGCTATTCTCGCTGAGCTTAATTGTCATCGGTATGGATATTTGCATACCGACTATAAAGAAGACTGGTGGCAGATGATCCAGCTGTTGCCGAGCTCCTATAACCAGAAGCGGACGTTGCTTGTCAATTATGAGGTACTTGCCAATATTTACCATCAGCGAAAAGGGCATAAACTTGATGAATGGCGGACGTTTTGCGAGTGGATTAAAGGGCTGCCGATGAGCGAGATTATTACTGGGGAGGAGCAAAAAACCGCGAAATAATCATGTCATCATATGGAGGTGATTATATTATGCAAAAAGTAATATACCATACGGCTGATATTTTTAGTCATTCAAATACGGCTACAAAAAGGAAATGGCTTGATCGTTGCTATAAAATAGCAGTAAAATGCGGTTTAACTTGCCGAAAAGTGGTTGAGGAAAATCGTGATTTGGTGCTTGATATGCATGGATCAAAGCTCGCTTTTGTTAAATACTATTTGATGACATTTGAACATCCGGGCTGTATTGCGCATCTGAAAAGAATTATGCAAATAATCACTATGTAAAGAAATAAAGACTCTGTGGAAACACGGGGTCTTTATTTTTTGAAAGGAGACTCGAATGACTAAAATCGGAAAACTTTATATTTGCGACCGATGTGGGAATACTGGATTTGCCGGATATGTCGGTGCAATTGATCGGTCAGGGTGGATTGATCCTTTTGGTAAATTTGAAAAACTCGAAGGCTGGGGGATATGGGAGGGGAGAACCCTGTGCCCGGATTGTGCCAAAGAGTATCATCAGAGGCTCAAAGGTTTTTGGAAGGAGGAAAAGTAATGACTGTACGTGAATTTATGGAGATGGGTCTTCCGGGAGTAAGTTGGGTTAAACTTGCGAAGCCGATATTTGATGAAGATGGAAAGCAACTTAGATTTGAGGCGTACACTAGTTGGATTAAGACGGATGGAAATGATAAAATTCCTTTCACGGACCTCAATCGACTGATTGTTAATTGGGCAGTACAAAGTATATCGACGAGCTTTAATGATGCCGGAATTCTCTTATATACTGTGAAAGGAGAATGATATTTATGCCTTTGGATGAGGAAGTTAAGAAGATTGTCGATGAGGCGGACTGTAGATGTCCTGTATGCGGACAGAAAGTCGTAACCGAAATCAAGGGTGATGCAAAGCACGGATGGTATTTGTGCCGTAAATGTGTGTTTTGTGGCTGGGTAAACGACGGATTTGAGTATGCCTAAGGAGGGCTGAGTATGATTGATTTGAAGTTTGATAAGCGGGATCTTGATATGGTTTTTGAATGCCTTGTTGACTTGAAGTATGCGTCGTGCAAAGAGGCAGTCGCAGATCCTTACTTTGAGGGCGTGATCGGGGTTGCTACTGATATTCATGGAATTGTGTTAAGGTATAAGCAACAGAGCGAACACTATATTGAGCTCTATATGGACGCAAATCCCAATCAAAAGGATTACTTCCGCTGCCCGAAATGCAAGCGGATTCTTAATGCCCATACGGATTGGAGACTCAAGGCTGAGCATATTATGGGTATTCCAATGTTTGATTCCCGAGATAAAGCAACCGAATTTTACTGTGAAGACTGCGGTTGGACCGGGGAAGAAGCACCGTTTGAGGAGGTGAAAGAAGGTGGAAATCAGGAAGAATAAGGCCACGAAGGACGTGCATCTCTCGCTGAGAATCGGAAAAGATGACCTTCGGAAACTGAAAACAGTGGCATTTTGGAACAAAAAATCGACTTCAGAAGTGATTCGAGACACGATTGAATTGGCTTACAAAGTCGAAAAAATGAAGCATCCGGACTGAAAAATGTAGCACAAAATGGGGCCTTTTGTAGCACAAAAATAGCGTGTAGCACAAAAAATAAAAATGTGCTACAAAAATAGGGCAAAATGTAGCACAAAATTTTTGAGGCTGCAAAAGGTACCGATTTTATAAGGAAATCATGAAAAGACCTCAAATTATGCCATATTTAGCATAAAAACAAGCATTTTGTAGCACAAAAATCGAATGTAGCACAAAAAAATTGCAAAAATTACCCTATTTTATTTATATATATGAAATTATGCTAAATATAGCATAAATAGTAATATATAATTAAAAATCCAAAATTTTTTCAAAAATTTGTGCTACATGTGCTACAAAAATTTGAAAGGAGATAGACCAGTGAGCCGAGAATCTAATTTGATGGACGAATATATGCATCAGGTGTATTTATATTTTCCTGATTTGTTAGGTGAAGTTGTACACGCCAGAGAGTATGTTCACTTGATGCTGTTACTTGAAACCAACTCCAAGTATGATTATTTTTATAACCTGACAAACAATGTTCTGATCCCTATCCCGAAAAGCGATCAGGATTTGGACAAGGAAAGCTTTAAACGGATATTTGGAGTGCTGCTTCGACGAGCTCTTGAACATAGTGGTTTGACGCAGGAAGAACTGAGTGAAAAAACTGGCATCCAGCAGGCTCGTATCTCGGATTATCTTTACGGCAAGCATTTTCCGAGTTTTTACCAGATCGATAAAATGGCAAAAGCTATGAACTGCAGTGCGGAGGATCTGCGTTATGTGAAGTAAAAAGTTTACAATTTCCTTGTTGCGGTGGACTGATATTTTGACTATACTGAAAATGTCCGAGGAAACTACACAAGGAGGTTAAGCAATGGGATTGTTCAATAAGAAACGGAAATCAGAAGTTACGGAAGTAGATGTCTACACAGAACATGGTAATGAGATCCATGTCTTCGATGGGCCGGATGGTAAAGTGGAAGTAAGCAAAGTCCACATGGCTGACTTCCTGCCGACCGGCGAACAGTGGTGCCCGCATTGCCATGTGCAGTGTGAGAAGCGTGATGGCGGAGAATGGTTTGAATGCCCTGAGTGCGGTTACAGTATTACTGCCGAGGATGCAGAACTGTTTGGCAGCTATCCGACGGAGGCATCCACTTACGATTGATGATTACTGCTGAATATTGATATTTTCCCCTACGGCCTGTGCTAAAATGCATGGGCCTTTTGTTTTGCCCTGATTTCGGCCTGGGGTTCGCGAAAAAAACATGGTGTATTATGAGAGAGATAATATGTCCCGTTTTTAACTGTTTTTGGCAGTTTTCAAGGCATATTGTCTTTTGTTTTGCAAAGGAGAAGGCCTTATGGCAAAAGAAAGCAAATTTCAGAAGGGTCTCATTGATGATCTGAAGAAACGCTTCCCTGGCTGTATGGTGCTGAAAAATGATGCCAATTATATTCAGGGTATCCCGGATTTGATGGTTTTGTACAAAGACCACTGGGCGGCCCTTGAATGCAAGAAGGCGGAAAATGCGAACCACCAGCCGAATCAGGATTACTACGTTGAGCGAATGGCAGAGATGTCGTTCGCTCGTTTTGTTTATCCTGAGAACAAGGAGGATGTTCTGAATGAACTTCAACGATCATTCGAAACTTAGAGGGCAGCATGCCTTTCTGGGTGCCAGTAAGTATCACTGGCTGAACTACGACCCCAACAAGATTGCGGAAGCCTACCGCAACTTTCTTGCCGTGGCGATGGGGACCAGACTGCACGAGTATGCAGCGGAATCCATCGATCTCGGTCAGCGGCTTCCGAAGTCTCACAAAACGTTGAATATGTATGTCAATGACGCGATTGGTTTTAAGCTTAGACCTGAGCAGGTTTTATATTACTCTCCGAACTGCTTTGGCACTGCCGATGCAATTGACCTGCGCGGTGATTTGCTGCGTATCCATGATTTGAAGACCGGCAAGGTTCCGGCACATATTGAACAGCTGATGATCTATGCAGCGCTGTTCTGTCTTGAGTATGGTATCAAGCCGTCTGATATTGACACAGAGCTTCGCATCTATCAGAGCGATGATATTCTCGTGGAGAAGCCAGACCCAAATGATATTCTGGCAATCACCAAGAAGATCATCGAGGCCGATAAAGTCATTGAACAAGTCAAAGAAATGGAGAGTTGAGCTATGTACCAGGATAAACCGCCGATCGAAGATGTAATGATCCACTATGGTGTCAGTGTCATGGATGGCGCTCCTGGCCGTGGCTCTGGTCGATACCCCTGGGGGTCCGGCGAGAACCCGAATCAGAGAACCGATACGTTTTTGAGCCGGTATCGTGAGTATGCCGGTCAAGGGCTTACAGAGAAAGAGATCGCTGAGAAGATGGGCACTACGACCACCAAACTCCGTGTTCAGCTTTCCTATGCTAAAAGCCAAAAGCGTATGCAGATGGTGGACCAGGCGAAGACCTTGCGCAAAGAAGGGAAGAGTCTGAATGAAATTGCTGAAATTATGGGTTTTGATAATGATTCTTCGGTACGTTCTTTGCTGAATGAGAATGCGGAGACCCGTATGCGGCAGAGTACGGCTACGGCTGATAAGCTGCGCGAACTGATACAGGATAAGGGCTTCCTGGAAGTGGGTCTTGGCGTTGAGCAGGAACTCGGTGTATCACGAACGAAGCTCGATCAGGCTTTGTATATGCTCGAGTTGGAAGGGTATAACATCTATAATCGCCGTATTCCGCAGGCTACCAATCCTGCACAGAAGACGACTCTGAAGGTGCTGACACCTCCGGGGACCAAGTACAGCGAGATCTATGATGCTTCGAAGATCCATTCTGTGGGTGACTATGCGATCTCCTACGACGATGGCGAGACTTTTCATAAGCCGTTTGAGTTCCCGTCCAGCATGGACTCTAAGCGTTTGATGATCAACTATGCTGAAGATGGTGGCCTCCAGAAGGATGGCGTTATTGAGCTTCGGCGCGGAGTGAAGGATCTGGATTTGGGCGACTCCAAGTATGCGCAGGTTCGTATCCTTGTGGACGGAACCCACTACCTGAAGGGCATGGCCGTTTATGCGGATGATTTGCCGGATGGTGTGGACGTTCGGTTTAATACAAATAAAACCAAGGATGTTCCGATGATGGACGTTCTGAAGAAAGTCAAGCGCGATAAGGACGGCAATGTTGATCGGGATAATCCGTTTGGTTCTCTCATCAAGGAGAAGGGCGGCCAGAGCTATTATCTTGATGATAAAGGCAAGGAGCATTTGAGTCTCATCAACAAGCGTGCCGAAGAGGGCGACTGGGGTGAATGGGCCGATAAGCTTCCTTCCCAGTTCCTGGCCAAGCAACCGATTGCTTTGATCAATCGCCAGCTTAAGATCGCTGTTGAGGATAAGCAGGCAGAGTTTGATGAAATCAGGTCTCTTACTAACCCCACTGTTAAGCGCAAATTACTCGAGGATTTTGCTGACGGATGCGACAAAAATGCAGTTACGTTACAGGCAGCGGCCTTGCCGAGGCAGAAGTATCAGGTGATTTTGCCGCTTAATTCCATTAGTGAAAATGAGATCTATGCTCCAAACTTTAATGACGGAGAAACCGTTGCGCTGGTTCGGTACCCTCATGGTGGTCTGTTTGAAATCCCTATTTTGAAGGTCAATACCAAGAACACCGAGGGCAAACGTGTCATTGGTACAAACCCGAAGGATGCAGTTGGTATCAACTCTAAAGTCGCCGAACGCTTGTCCGGCGCTGACTTTGATGGTGATACGGTCATGGTCATTCCGTTTGGCAAAGGCTATAAGATCGCATCCCAGCCCGAATTGGAGGGGCTTAAAGGCTTTGATCCTAAGGTTGAGTATAAGATTCCTGCAGGCGATACCAAAACCAAGCGAATGACTGATGCCAATACTCAGAAACAGATGGGTGTTGTGTCTAATCTAATCATGGATATGACTCTTGCAGGTGCCAGCACTGAAGAGCTTGCTCGTGCAGTTCGGCATTCTATGGTTGTTATTGATGCCAAAAAGCATGACCTTGATTACAAGCGCAGCGAATCCGATAATGGCATTGCCGAATTGAAGCGCAAGTATCAGGGACATTTCGATGAGAACGGTCAGTATCATGAGGGTAGCGCTACTCTGATCACGAGGGCAAAGAGCGAGATCTCTGTGCCTAAGCGTCAGGGCAGCGGGGTGATCGATCCTGAAACCGGCAAGAAAACTTACAAGACAGCGGATGATCTCTACTACGAGACCAGCCGTGTAAATAAGAAGACTGGCGAGGTCATCACCAAACAGAAGATGCGCACACAGCAGTCTACCAAGATGGCTGAGACCGATGATGCCTATACCCTGGTATCCTACCGCCGTACCAAGGCCGAGCTTGCTTATGCCGAATATGCAAACAAGCTGAAGTCCTTGGCAAACGAAGCTCGTAAAGAGATGAAGGCCACCGGCACCCTGAAGTATAGCCCTGAGGCCAAGAAGGCTTACGAGCCGGAAGTTACCCGGCTTCAGTCTGCCCTGGCCCTTGCCAACTCGAATAAGCCCCGTGAACGTCAGGCACAGGTCCTTGCTAACGCTCGTATCAAGGAGAAGGTCGAGGCCGATCCTGACCTTGCCAATGATAAGAAGATGCTCAAGAAGGTATCCCAGCAAGCTATAGTTGCCGCCCGCCAACAGGTGGGGGCTAAGCGCCATCCCATTACCATTAGCGATAAGGAATGGGAAGCCATTCAGGCAGGCGCTATTTCAGACAATGTGCTGTCCCAGATTTTGGATAGCGCTGACATCGATAACTTGCGGCAACGCGCCACACCTAGAGCAAACAACGAGCTTAGCAATGGTAAGATTGCATTGATTAAAGCTCGTGCTGCTTCTGGTTATACAAATGCACAGATTGCTGAAAGCCTCGGCATTTCTGCTTCTACTGTGAGTAAATACTTGAACACTTAAGGAGGTGAAGTCTTATGGTTCAGTACATGCTGACTACGTACGATAACCCCTACAATCCGTTCCAGGACTTCACAAAGTGGTTCTTGTGGGACACGGAAAAAGGGTACAATTCGTGTGCATATCTTGCTCGTGTTGCAGCTGATTCTGATTCTTTTGATGAGGAAGAAGAAAATGCTGCTATTGAGCAAGCAATTGATGAAATCATTTCTGCTGACTTTATGAATGTTTATTGTAAACTTCGTTTTGATGGCGAGAAAACAGATTTTGTTGATGTGAAGAGAGAAAATGTAGTAAATCAAACAGCTTAACCGCACTATAGACGTTGTTTAACCATAGGGAGGGGGTCGTGTTTTTAACACCCCCTCCCTACATCGCGGCCCTCCTTGATATTTCTCCGGGGGAAGAATTTGGGAAAACAGCTTTAAACCGGCTTGTGGACCCTTTTATATTTCCTCCGGCTTTTTGTAGTGGTATGTAGGTTTCTATGACTGTCTTAGAGTCAAAACCTCCTTTATTTCTCCTTTCTGGGGTTATCTACACCCCTACATACCACTACAAAAAGCCGGAGAATCTGACAAGAAAGGAGTCGGAAACAGTTGAGAAGAGCAAAGACTACCAATGAATCTGGCTCGAAAAGGACGATTAGACCGGCTCTGACGCCGGAAGCACGGGAAAACCAGCTGATTGAGCTGGCTATGGATCTTGCGGAGAAGCGAATCCTTGAAGGAACAGCTTCCAGCCAGGAGCTTACCCACTTTTTAAAACTTGGCTCCCAGAAAGCACGGCTCGAGAAGGAAGCACTTGAGAAGCAGATCGAGTTGATGGAAGCCAAGAAGAATAATCTTGCTGCTGCAGCCCAGATGGGTGAGATGTACGAGGAAGCTATTAAGTCTATGAGACGGTATAGCGGCCAGGGAGAAGAAGATGCTTAGGACATACACAGAGCTATGCGGATATTCTACCTTTGAGGAACGCTATGAGTACCTTAGGCTCGATGGTGAAGTCGGAGCGGACACATTTGGGTTTGACCGTTACTTGAACCAGATATTTTACCAGAGCGAAGAGTGGAAACAACTGCGAGACCGCGTGATTGTACGGGATGGCGGATGTGATCTTGGAATGGAAGGGCATGAGATCAATGGATTTTGGAAGAATGGTAAGTATGTTCGGCCAAAAATTCTGATCCACCACATGAACCCTATCTCCAAAGAGGATATCCTGAAGCGAAGCGATCTGCTTTTGAATCCTGAGTATCTGATCACCACGATTACACGGACACACAATGCTATACATTATGGGGACGCGGATCTTTTACCGAGAGGCCCCGTTACGAGGGCACCGAATGATACATGCCCCTGGAAATGAGGTTGAGTATGGAAAGTATCCTAAACACCATCAAGAAGAAGCTGGGAATCGCCGAGGATTATGACGTGTTTGATACCGACATCATTGTAGACATCAATTCCGTCTTTTCGATCCTTACCCAGCTGGGGGTAGGGCCAAAGAACGGGTTTTCTATCAATGATGCTTCAGAGACTTGGGATATGTTTATCCCGGAGGACCCGAGGCTGAACGATGTAAAGACCTACGTGTACATGAAAGTACGGCTGCTCTTTGATCCACCTACCAGCAGCGCAGCTATTGCCTCGATGGAGAAGCTGATCTCTGAGTTTGAGTGGCGGTTGAACGTGGCAGCAGAAACCTGTGATTGCGAATAAAGAAAACACCTTAGACATGTGATTTTGTCTAAGGTGCTTTGTGAGGTGATACCTAAATGTGGAATTACGAATGTGTAAACTCTGGCGAAGACTATTTAGCGCACCATGGCATTCTTGGAATGAAATGGGGCGTGCGAAGATACCAGAACAGTGATGGCACTTTGACTGCTGCTGGCCGAAAGAGATATAAGAATTCTTGGGGTTCGGCCGCAGCAATTGAATACCCTAAAAAGAAAACTCGTAAAGTTTCAGAGATGACTGATGATGAACTTCTCCAGGATAATAAGCGACATGCTCTTGAATCTCAGTATAAGAAGAATCATCCTCAGCCCAAAAGTAAAATCCAGAAGGAGAAAGAAGCTGTCGATTCTGCTCAAAGAGCAACACAGCAGATGCGAGATCTAAACCGGTCTATTAGAAATAATCGAAAACAGAGCGGCAAGGATTTGTCTAAGATGTCCGATGACGATTTGCGAAAAGTAATTAACCGAAAAAATCTTGAACGGCAGTATCGTGATCTTGTATACGAACCTGATAAGATCGATAGAGGTCAGGCCAAGCTTGATGAGATTCTTAGCTATGGTGGAGCTGCTCTTGGTGTTGCATCCTCGGCTCTCTCTATCGCGCTTGCTATCCAAGAACTTAAGAAAGGTTAATCCAATTCACCGTAACCGAATACCTTGACTGCTTTGTTGGCAATAATACGGGTTCCAGCAAAATCAAAAGCGCCACCGACCACACCTCCAACGAGAGGAACAAGTTTAGTCAAGTTTACTATGCCTGTTGTTCCTGCTCTGGTTATAAACCGGAATCCTACTTTTTGGTTGATTTTTGTAAGTAATGAGCCAGGAATTTTCTTTACAAAGCCCAATGTTAGTTTATTGCCGAATTGTATTCCAGCATCTCGACATATTTTTGACATGGAGGTGCCAGTAAGGCATAGATAAACAAGAGTCCTGACACTATCATCTAAGGGGTCAAATCCATACATTACAGCTATTGTACCAATCATTCTTATTTGCATGTACCATACGCTTACGAGGTTTGCAGGAAGTGCAACTGGGAGCGTTATTAGACCGCCAAGGCTTGTAAGGAAACCGGAGGTCGTGCACATAGCAATCTGGTTGTTGATCATTGTTTTTACTGCAATTTCGGTATTAGGATACCGATTGAGATATTCAGACGCAAGATCAACGCAGTTTTTGCTTTTAGCAAGTCCATTTACGGCCTCGTTATAGCATTTATCTAAAATTTCCATAACCTGGTCTTGTGTGAGTTCTGGCATTTTCATGGTAACGCCTCCATTCGACCTTAATTATACCAGAACTCGACAAAAATACAACTACCCACTTTGTGAGGTGATACCTAAATGTGGAATTACGAATGTGTAAACTCTGGCGAAGACTATTTAGCGCACCATGGCATTCTTGGAATGAAATGGGGCGTGCGAAGATACCAGAACAGTGATGGCACTTTGACTGCTGCTGGCCGAAAGAGATATAGCGATGAATCTTATTCGTTTAAAACTTCTTCTGGTGAACAACTTACTATGCAGCGAAAAAAGAGAGGTGTTGTTGCTAATGCTCTGAGAAAAATTAGCCCGGAGATTGCAAAAGAGCAAGATAAAACTCTTGAATATGATATTCGGAATGATGCTGGTAAGAAAGTTGGAAATTTCGATGCTTATTTGAAGAATCCGGATGAATTTTACATAAATTGGGCAAATACCGATTACAAATATCGCGGACGCGGCTATATGAGTGCGGCAATGAAACAAGGCGAGAAAATTGCTAAAAAGTATGGTGCTTCAAAAATTACTGCTGAATTGGTTGGAAATTCACCAGACATTCACAAAATTGCTCTTGAAAAGCAAAAATATACGAAGACAGGAGAAATTCTTACTCAAGAAATGCTTGACACTTGGGGTGGCTTAACAATTGTTGAGAAAAAATTAAAATAAGGAGAAATTATGGCGCTCTCTAATACTGCCGTACCGAGATACTACGGCCAGTTTCGGGAGGCCGTAATCCGGGGCGAAATACCAATTAGCCGAGAAGTGGAGCTGGAGATGCACCGGATCGATGATCTGATTGCTAATCCGGGCATCTATTACGATGATAAAAAAGTTGAAGGCTGGATCTCTTTTTGCGAGAACGAGTTAGTCTTGACTGACGGTTCTGATTTGCATCTGCTGGATACCTTTAAGTTATGGGGCGAGCAGGTGTTTGGCTGGTACTACTTTATTGAGCGAAGTGTGTACGAGCCGAATGAAGACGGCCATGGCGGCCACTTTGTAAACAAGAGAATTAAGAAGCGACTGATCACCAAGCAGTACCTTATCGTTGGACGAGGTGCTGCTAAATCTTTGTATGCCTCTTGTATGCAGGCCTACTTCCTGACTGTGGATACTGCAACTACCTTACAGATTGCTACTGCGCCGACCATGCGCCAGGCGGATGAAACACTTTCGCCGATCCGGACAGCTATCACTAGATCCAGAGGGCCTTTGTTCAAGTTCTTGACCGAAGGATCTTTACAGAACACAACTGGTTCCAGGATGAACCGAGTGAAGCTGACCCCGACCAAGAAGGGTATTGAAGATTTCCTGACTGGGTCTCTTTTGGAGATCCGGCCCATGGTGATCGATAAGCTACAGGGCCTACGTGTAAAGTGTGCTACTGTGGACGAGTGGCTTTCCGGTGACATCCGGGAAGATCCCATCGGTGCTATCGAGCAGTCGGCCAGTAAGGAGCAGGGTGGAGCCTATAACAACGACTATCTTATCATTGCTACGAGCTCTGAGGGTACTGTACGAAACGGAAGCGGAGACACAATCAAAATGGAGCTTATGAAGATCCTGAAAGGTGATTATGTCAATCCGCATGTTTCGATTTGGTGGTATAAGCTGGACTCTGTAGACGAGGTAGCTGACCCCAACACCTGGCTGAAAGCAAATCCGAACCTCGGTAAGACAGTTACCTACGAGACTTATCAGCTGGAAGTAGAACGCGCTGAACAGAACCCGGCGGTTCGTAATGATACCTTAGCAAAGAGATTCGGTTTACCCATGGAGGGTTATACCTACTACTTTACCTACGAGGAAACCTTGCCCCACCGGCACCGGGAATACTGGAAGATGCCATGTGCTTTGGGTGCAGATCTTAGCCAGGGCGATGATTTTTGCGCTTTTACGTTCCTGTTCCCACTTTCCAACGGATGTTTTGGTGTTAAGACGAGGAACTACATAACCTCGTTGACATTGATGAAGCTCCCGGCGGCTATGCGGCAGCTGTATGACCGGTTTATGGCTGAAGGCAGTCTTGTAGTTATGGACGGCACTGTTTTGGATATGATGCAGGTCTATGATGACTTGGATGCTCACATTACCCAGTACGAATACGATGTTCGGGCTTTTGGCTTTGACCCATATAACGCGAAAGAGTTTGTGGCCCGATGGGAAAACGAGAATGGACCGTTTGGTATCGAGAAAGTTATTCAGGGCGCCAAAACAGAGAGTGTGCCGCTGGGTGAATTGAAGAAGTTAGCCGGTGAACGGATGCTGCTGTTTGATGAGGAGCTTATGACTTTTGCCATGGGCAACTGCATTACTTTGGAAGACACCAACGGCAACCGAAAACTATTTAAGAAACGTTACGAGGAAAAGATCGATGCTGTGGCAGCCATGATGGATGCTTATATAGCATACAAGATCAACCGCGAACAGTTTGATTGAGGTGATACCTAAATGTGGAATTACGAATGTGTAAACTCTGGCGAAGACTATTTAGCGCACCATGGCATTCTTGGAATGAAATGGGGCGTGCGAAGATACCAGAACAGTGATGGCACTTTGACTGCTGCTGGCCGAAAGAGATATAAAATTGAAACCGATATTCGTCCAAAACATCCGTCAGCTTGGCATGAAGCAGACAAGAAGAAAAAATTTAGTGCCACACCTATTCTTGATGAATTAGAACGCCAACAACGTCATAATCTTACTAAACATGCAGTGACAGCAGGCGAAAACCTTGTAAATTCGTATCTAAAGAAACATAATTATACGCTTAATGGAAAAGAAATGCAAGTTTCAAAGAATGTAAGCCTTATTATTAACTCAATGCTCGATTACAAATACATGAAAGATACATTTAAATAATGAGGTTAAACAATGGAAGAAAATTACTCTTTTGGCTCCAGGATAAAACGTGCCTGGAATGCGTTCTTGATCCGAGATCCCCCGGTTTATCGCGGCGGTGAGGTTAGTTATGGCTACCGACCTGACCGTGTACGGTTTACGAGAGGTAATGAGCGAACGATCGTGACCTCGGTTATAAATCGTATCGGCATTGACTGTGCTGCAATCAAAATGGTCCATGCCCGGATGGATGAGGATGACCGTTTCCTGAAAGAAATAGACAGCGGGTTGAACAACTGCCTGAATGTGGAAGCGAACATCGACCAGACCGGGCGAGCTTTTATCCAGGATATGGTAATGAGCCTGATGGACGAGGGCTGTATTGCGATTGTGCCGGTGGATACTACCTCCAACCCACTTATGACCAATGGATATGACATCCAGAGTTTGCGAGTTGGGAAGGTGATCGAGTGGTATCCTGATCGGATACGAATTCGGCTTTACAATGACCAGACCGGGAGGCAGGAGGAAGTTACTCTGCCCAAAAGCATAGTGGGTATTGTGGAGAACCCGTTGTTTGCGGTAATGAATGAGCCGAACTCAACCATGCAGCGCCTGATCCGTAAGTTGGCCCTTTTGGATGTTGTGGACGAGCAGACCAGCTCCGGTAAGCTTGATCTGATTATCCAGCTGCCCTATGTCATTAAGACAGAGGCCCGGCGGAAACAGGCTGAAGAACGGCGAAAGCTTGTGGAAGATCAGTTGGCAGGGTCCAAATACGGCATTGCCTATACTGATGGCACCGAGCGAATTACCCAGCTGAACCGCAGCCTTGATAATAACCTGATGAAGCAGATCGAGTATTTGCAGAATTTGCTTTGGAGCCAGTTGGGTATTACCCAGGCGGTTATGGATGGAACGGCTGACGATAAGACGATGCTGAACTACTATAACCGGACGATTGAACCGATCGTATCCGCTATCGTGTTGGAGATGCGGCGTAAGTTCCTGACTAAGACTGCCAGGAGCCAGCACCAGTCGATCGTGTTCTTTAACGATCCGTTTAAGCTGGTGCCGGTGGCGCAGTTGGCTGACGTGGCTGATAAGTTCCGCCGTAATGAGATCCTGAGCTCGAACGAACTGCGACAGATCGTAGGTTATCGCCCGAATGAGGACCCGGAATCGGATAAACTGACCAACCCCAACATCAGTCAGAGCAAGGAACAGCTTGCCGATAATAAACCGATCGTCCCTAAGGAGGAGAATCAAAATGGCAAAGCGTAATTACGATTGCCGTGGCTGGGCCACTAAGTTTGGTGTGCTTTGCGGCGACGGCAGAACGATTATGCCTGGTGCATTCCGAGAGCAGGACGGCCAGGAAGTTCCGCTTGTGTGGAACCACCAGCATAACGATGCCAAGAATGTTCTGGGCCATGCCCTTTTGAAGGCTGAGCCCGAGGGCATGAGGGCTTATGTGACCTTTAATGACACTGACCAGGGACGTAATGCGAAGGCTCTTGTGAAGAACCGTGACATTACGTCCTTTTCCATTTGGGCGAATGGGTTGCAATACGCCGGCGATAAAAGTCGAGGCAATGTGGCCCATGGCATTATCCGAGAATTGAGCCTGGTGCTGGCCGGTGCTAACCCCGAGGCCCATATCGACGAAGTGCTTGCCCATGGCGAAGCCAGCGTTGATGAGGGCGTTATCTATAACAATGCCGGTGATATGGAATACGACTCCGGAGAGTTCGATGACACCCTTGAACATTCCGATGACAAAAAGGAGGAGCCTGAGATGGCCGAAGAAACTAAGAAACCCGAATCTGAACAGAATGGTAAGACTGTTCAGGAAGTAATTGACAGCATGACCGAGGAACAGAAAAAGGTTCTGTATGCTATGGTCGGTCTGGCTGCAGATAAGGAATCCGGCGATAGTGCCAAAGAAGAGCCCATTACTGAGGAGGATAAAACCATGAAGCATAATATTTTCGACAAAGAGACCGAGCGTACTGAGGATGTTCTGTCCCACGACGCTATGACTACCATCATCAACGATGCTAAGAAGGGTCGCCTGACTTTGAAGGAGGCCACTGAGGATTATCTGGAGCATTCTGAGGGCGATTACGGTATTAAGCAGATCGACCAGCTGTTCCCCGAATACAAGGAGCTGAACACTCCCCCGAAGTTTATCGATCGTGATCAGACCTGGGTCAATGTCGTGATGAACGGCGTTAAGCATGTTCCTTTCAGCCGCGTAAAGACCAGCTTTGCTGACATTACCGCGGACGATGCCCGTGCACGAGGCTACACCAAGGGCAAGAAGAAGATCGAAGAGGTCTTTACCCTGTTGAAGCGTACTACCGATCCCCAGACTGTTTACAAGAAGCAGAAGTTCGACCGCGATGACGTGATCGATATTACGGATTTCGATGTCGTTGCCTGGGTCAAGGGCGAGATGCGTGGTAAGTTGAACGAGGAACTGGCTCGTGCTTTCCTGATTGGTGATGGCCGTAATCCTTCTTCTGACGATAAGATTCAGGAGACTCATATTCGTCCCGTCTGGACCGATGATGCTCTGTACTCTGTCAAGCGTGAGATTACCAAGGGTACTACCGAGGCTGAAACCGCCAGCAACCTGATCGATGATACCATCCGCGCCCGCAAGGAGTACAAGGGTTCCGGCAACCCGACCCTGTTTACCAGCGAGGATGTTCTGGCTGAGATGCTGCTGCTGAAGGATAAGAACGGTATTCGTATCTACAAGAGCGTTGACGAGCTGGCTACTGCTATGCGCGTTTCTAAGATCGTTACCGTTCCCCAGATGGAGAATCTGACCCGTGAGGTTGCCGCCTCCAGCACTAAGGATACCTTTACCCTGAAGGCTATCATGGTCAATCTGGCTGACTATACCGTAGGTGCCGACAAGGGTGGTGCCGTGTCCATGTTCGATGACTTTGACATCGACTATAACCAGATGAAGTACCTGATCGAGACCCGCTGCTCTGGCGCACTGACTGTGCCCAAGTCGGCTATCGTCTTTGAGACTAAGGCTACCAGCGGTATTGGCGGCTGATCGTAGGTTAGCCTTTACTAACCTAAAAGGAGATTCTCATGGCTAAGTTTTACGGAAACATCGGATACTGTGCACTGACTGAGACCGCGCCCGGTGTACATACCGAGGAGATTACGGTTCGGCCATATTATGGCGATTTCATCCGAAATACTCGGAGACTCCAGGGGACGGAGCACCTGAACGACGATCTCATCATCAGCAGTCAGCTGAGTATTGTATCCGACCCGTATGCCCGTGAGAATTACTTTGCGATGCGTTATGCCGAATTCAATGGGGCAAAGTGGAAGATCACCGAGGTCGAGGTGCAGTATCCACGACTGATCCTGACGTTGGGAGGTCTTTACAATGGGGACGAGACTTGAGCTCCACCATGATTTGTGTGAGGTTTTGGGCTGCCCGGAAACCGGAAAGGATTGCAGGGTCTACTTTCAGCCTACGGTGAATACCCAGCTGAAGTATCCATGCATCCTTTACGAATGGAATACAGCCGATACCAAATTTGCGGACAATGCCCCGTACAGATGGACAAAACGCTATAAGGTCACTGTGATCGATAAGAACCCGGATACGAAAATTCCGGAACTTATCGCACAGTGGCCGCTTTGTTTGTTTGACCGTTTTTACACGGCTGACAATTTAAACCACTATGTATTAAACCTTTATTACTAAAGGAGGACAATCAAAATGGCAGCTATTACCTGGGATGATACCGGCAAGCGCTTTTATGAAACTGGCGTTGACCACGGTGTTCTGTACCCGTATAACACCACCTCTAGCAAATACACCCCCGGTGTGGCCTGGAATGGCCTGACCTCTGTCTCCGAGAGCCCCTCCGGCGCAGAGGAGACCGCCCTGTACGCCGACAACATCAAGTATGGTTCCATGCGTGCAGCCGAGGACCATGGTGGCACCATCGAGGCTTACACTTATCCTGATGAGTGGAATGAGTGTGACGGCCGTGTGCAGATCGCCAAGGGCGCTTATGCCAGCCAGCAGAGCCGCAAGATGTTTGGCCTGTCTTACCGCACCAAGATCGGCAACGATGTCAGCGATGAAGCTGGCTATAAGCTGCATCTGGTTTATGGTGCTACGGCTTCCCCTTCGGAGATGAGCCATGAGACCATCAATGACAGCCCTGACGCTGCGACTATGAGCTGGGATTACACCACCAACCCGGTTGCCGTTGCCGGCCATAAGCCGACTGCACACATCGTGATCGACAGCCGCACCGCGGACAAGAGCAAACTGGATCAGTTGGAGGCCAAGCTGTACGGCAAGGACGCTGACCAGCCTGAACTGCCGCTGCCTGCTGAGGTTCTGACTCTGCTGGGCGAAGTCGGCGCATAACTACGTTCTTTGAAAGGAGAAAATGACCATGCTTAAGAAAACCATTACCTATACCGATTACGACGGCCTGGAGCGTACCGAGGAATTCCGCTTTAATCTGACCAAGGCTGAACTTGTCGATATGGAGCTTACGACCGCTGGTACCTTCAGCGAGACGATGAAACGCATTATCGCTGAAAAAGACATCATCCGTATCGCAAAACTTTTTAAGGAACTGCTCCTGAAGAGTTATGGTGTGAAAAGTGATGACGGCAAACGCTTTATTAAGAGCCAGGAACTGAGTGAGGCTTTTAGCCAGACTGAAGCCTACAGCGATCTTTACATTGAACTTTTGAGCAACCCCGAAGAGGCTGCCAAGTTCTTTGCTGAGGTTGCGCCGAAGATGGAAGAAGTTAGTGCAGTTCCGGCAGGCAATGTAACGGTTTTGCCTAAAGCATAAGGCATGAGGAGAGATAAGGAATGCTTGAGATTACGGTAGCCCCGAGAGAGTATTACGACGAGGCGAATAACCAGTTTATTACGGTACCGGAGCAGAAACTTGTGCTTGAGCATTCCCTTATCTCCCTTTCTAAGTGGGAATCAAAATGGCACAAAGTCTTTTTAAGTGATGAGGCCCATACCAAAGAGCAGCAGATCGATTATATCCGCTGTATGACGGTGAACAAGGCTGTAAACCCTATGGCTTATTACGGGATCACCAATAAACAGCTGGCGGAGATCGATTCATATATCGAGGACCCTATGACAGCCACCTGGTTTGCGGATGAGAAGCGAACGGGGAAGAAAAAAGTTATTACTAACGAAGTGATCTATTCCTGGATGGTGGATTTGGGGATCCCTGTTGAGTTTGAGCGCTGGCATTTGAACCGGCTGATTACTTTGGTACGGGTTTTAAATAATAGCCATGAACCGAAGAAAAAGATGAGCAAAAAAGCTACCTTTGATAGATATGCAGAGCTAAATGCTAAGCGCCGGGCAAAGACCGGTACCAAAGGATGATTCCCTTTTAGAAGGAGAGATAAGAATGAGACTTGCAGGCGGTATTACCAACGGGCGAGTACGAGTCCGTTACAATTATGCAAGATATGGTTATACCCGTGGTGGAGGAAAGACCTGGCACGGCGGTATTGACCTGGAACTTTTGGATGATAAGGAATATTTCGCCCCTTATTACAAAGACGGCACGAAAGTGAAGTTTAAAGTTACGAGAGCTAGAATTGTGACTTACAAATCCAATAGGACCTGGGAGTGGGGCTACTATATTTGCCTGGAAGTGCAGAATCCCCCGAAGGGCAGCCGGACGAGGTATATCTACCTGTGCCATAATGCAAAGCTGCTTGTTAAGGCCGGGGACATTGTAGAATCTGGTGACTTAATTGCCGTTATGGGTAATACCGGCAACGCGGCATTGGCTGACCCGCCGTATGAACATGTGCACTTTGAGTGCCGCGAAACTGCACTGGGAACAGGCATTGATCCGACAGAATATTGCGGTTGTCCGAATGAGGTTGGAACCTATGGAGAGGAGCCTGAAACTATGAGTGATCAGATCACGATTGATGTCTCTAAATGGCAGAAGGTGATTGAGTGGGATAGAGTCCCTTATAAAGCGTTTATTCGCATTGGGTACCGTGGGTACGGTGATGCCGGTACGTTGGTAACTGATGAATATTTTGAGCGAAATATTTCTGGAGCTTTGGCAAACAATAAGTTGGCAGGGTTCTATTTCTTCAGTCAGGCCAAGAATGCTGCGGAAGGCAAGGCCGAGGCCGAGTATGCTGTAAAGGTTCTGAATGGGCGTTGCAAAGGCCTTCCTATATTTTTTGATACTGAACCTTCGAATGAGCCTAACCATAACGGACGTGCCGATCATATTACTAAAGCCGCACGAACTGCCGCTGCTAAGGCTTTTTGCGACCGAATCAAAGAGCTTGGATATATGCCTGGTGTTTATACCTATACCACCTACGCATACTCCAATGTTTACTATGCAGATCTTGTGAATGAGAATGGGTATCTTGGTTGGTTGGCAGATGTCAGAACCAACTATGATAAGAGCTTACCTCGTCATATTCATCAGTATACGCAGGCAAATGTCCCTGGTATCACCAGCGGTGAGGTTGACATGAACCGAATCGTCAAGCCTTGGGACACAGATACTGCTCCTGCCGAACCCGCCAAACCGACGACCCCTACGATGCAGAAGATCACGATTGGACCCGTAAGCAACGGCGATGCCATGAAATTTTACAATCTGGCAAAAGAGCTGAAGCTGACAGACATGGGGCTGTATAAGGCTGAGTACGTGTAAGGAGAATCAAAATGGCCATTGTTTTTAAGCATAAGGGTGACTTTAAAAAGACAAAGCAGTTTTTAAAGCGGATGTCTGAAGAGGAATACCTGAAATGCCTGGATAAGTATGGCCGGAAAGGGGTAGAGGCATTGGCCCTGGCTACCCCAAGAGACAGCGGCAAAACTGCTGAGAGTTGGGACTACAGGATCAACCGCGATAAAGACGGTGTAAAGATCACCTGGACCAACAGCAATGTGAATAAAGGCGTGAATATTGCGATTATCCTGCAATATGGTCACGGAACAAGGAATGGCGGATACGTTCAGGGTCGAGATTACATCAACCCGGCTATCCGCCCTATTTTTGACCAAATGGCAGCTGAGGTTTGGGGAGAGGTGACAAAGGAATGAGTTCGTCTATTGACCAGCGCATTGTGGAAATGCAATTTGACAATGCACAGTTTGAGAAAGGCATCTCTACAAGCCTTAAAAGCATTGACAATTTAGAAAAAGGGCTGAAGCTTGATGGAGCCAGTAAAGGCCTTGAAAGTGTATCCAAAGCTGCTAATTCAATGGATTTCAGCGGACTTCAGGGCGGTATTTACGCTGTTCAACAGAAGTTCAGTGCCCTGGAAGTAATTGGCATTACGGCTTTGCAGCGAATTACAAATGCTGCGATTTCTACTGGCGAATCCCTTATAAAGTCACTTTCCATTGACCAGATTTCTGCGGGTTTTGCTAAATTTGGCAGTAAGACCTCCTCGGTCGCGACTCTAGTCGCACAGGGCAATGAACTTGAGCGTGTGAATGAACAGCTTAATCGACTTAACTGGTTTACGGATGAAACCTCGTACAACTTCACGGATATGGTGGCAAATATTGCGAAGTTTACGGCATCGGGTAAGGGACTGGAAGAATCTGTAACGGCTATGGAGGGCATTGCCAACTGGGCCGCTCTTTCCGGCCAGAATGCGACTACTGCCAGCCGCGCAATGTACCAGCTTTCTCAGGCAATGGGCGCTGGTATCATGCGAAAAGAGGACTATAAGTCGATTCAAAATGCCAGTATGGATACCGACGAGTTCCGACAGAAATGCCTTGATGCTGGTGTTGCTCTTGGTAAGCTAAAGAAAAATGCTGATGATACCTATACATCTCTTGTAAATAATAAAGGCTCTTTTACAAAATCCCAATTCGCAGAGCACTTGACAGAAGATGCTTGGTTTACATCTGATGTTATGATGTCAGTTTTTCAGACTTATTCGAACGCAGTGGACCAAATTTATGATTATGCTGACGAGAAAGGTATTACCGCATCACAGGCAATTTCTGAACTTGGCGATAAAGTCGATTCTTTTGGTCTGAAAGCATTCAAAGCCGCTCAGGAAGCACGAACCTGGGGCGATGCAGTTGATTCCGTAAAAGATGCTGTATCCACCGGTTGGATGAATACCTTTGAGTTGATCTTTGGCAACCAGGAAGAGGCCACTCAGCTTTGGACTGATTTGGCAAATGCTATGTATGATGTGTTTGCTGGAGGTGCTGAAGCTCGGAACGAGATGCTTAAAGAATGGAAAGAATCTGGAGGCCGAGACGATCTAATTCAGTCTTTCTGGAATATTTGGGATGCAGTATCCAAAGTAACGGGGTCTATTAAAGAGGCGTTTGGTGAGATTTTTGCACCTTTGACTTCTGGTAAACTACTTTCAATGACTGCGAATCTAAAAAAATTTACAGCTTCTTTGATTGTAAGTGACGAGACCGCCGATAAATTGAAGCGCGCTTTTAAGGGTGTATTTGCTGTTTTTGATATTTTCAAGAAGGTTCTTGGAACTGTTGGAGATGCAATCGCTAAACTTTTAGGCTCCGATGGTTTGAAAGATTTAGGAAATACACTTTTGGATGCCGCTGCTTCTGTTGGCGATTTTCTTGTTACTTTGAATGAGAGTTTTTCGACAGACGGACTTGTCGGAATGTTCGATAAAATCGTTACCGGGATTTCTGATCTGTTCTCTGGTGTACTTAATAGTGCCGGAGGGTTTAGTGGAGCATTCGGTACGATTGGCTCGAGCATTTCTTCGGTTCTCGGTTTTATCTGGAATTCCTTTAAGACTGTATTCTCTTGGCTGAAAGAGAATATTTCGCTAAAGGGCGTTCTTGGCACGGTTGCAGCGGCATTTAGCGCTCTGACAGGTAAGGAGCTCTTTGACGCAGCCAGCGGAATTTCTGGATTTATCGAGAAATTGACCGGAACTGGTAAAAAATCAGGATCGCTGAAAGCTACAATTTCTGAACTCTTTGAAAGCCTTCACGATAGCTTACAGGCATTGACAACAAGCATTAAAGCGACTTCGCTTGTTAGTATTGCCGGGGCAATTGGAGTTCTTACTGCTTCACTGAATACGCTCTCGCAACTTGATGTTGGGTCAGCACTTAAGGGCATTAGCGCCATGGCAGCCATGTTCAAAATGTTGACGAAAAGCCTTGACGGTATTACAAAGACTCTTTCAAAAAATGGGTCTAAGGGTTTAATGAAGGCTTCTTTCAGCCTCATCCTGATTGCTGAATCTATGAAAGTCCTGGCATCGGCTATGGCCAAATTTGGCAGTCTTTCCCTTGCCGAACTCGCTAAAGGACTTCTTGGCGTCGGCGGCGGTCTGGCGATTTTCTGTGCTGGACTCAAAGCACTTAACGGAGTGAAAATTCCGCTTACCACAAGTATTAGTCTTTTAGCAGTTGCAGAGAGCTGCAAAATCCTTGGAGATGCCATGAGTAAATTCTCTGGATTCTCATGGGATGAAATTGGGAGATCTCTGACTGCTATGGGCGGTGCCCTTGGTGAGTTAGTTGTCGCTCTTGGTATTCTCAACAAAGTAAGCGGCTTCGGTTCTTTGGCTGGCAGTGTGTCTACTTTGATTATTGTCCAATCTTTGTCGGAACTTGCCGATAGCCTTAGTAAGTTTGGAAGTTTTAGCTGGGACGAGATTGAGCACGGCCTTGTTGGAATGGGAGGAGCTTTGGCTGAAGTCTCTACTGCTTTGGTAGCCGTTTCTAAACTGGCAGGATTTGGTTCATTGTTTGCAGCCGGTTCGATTACTATCGTAATTAGCGGACTTGATGAACTTGCCGATTCGCTTACAAAATTTGGATTTATGTCTTGGGAAGCTATCACTCATGGCCTTGTTGCTATGGGTGGCGCACTTGCCGAAGTGGCAGGATTTACAGGCGCTCTTGGTAAGATTGCTGGATTCAGTGGTTTGCTTGGAGCAGGATCTATTCGGCTTACAATTACTGGACTTAGCGATTTGGCAGATGCTCTTGAACAAATCGGAGGTCTTAGCTGGGATGAAATCAAACGAGGCCTGGCTGGAATGGGTGGTGCACTTACAGAAGTAGCCGCCATTACTGGCATTCATGGCTTGGTTTCTGGTTTAACTGGATTCTTAGGAAGTGGGTCATTGCTTCTAGCGATTCAGGGGCTCAATGATTTGGCTGAAGCATTTAAAACATTTTCCACGATGTCTTGGGAGGATGTAAATAATGCTCTCACTGCAATGCTTGGTGCTATGGGCGCTACTGCTCTTGGCGGCCTGGCAAATATTTTCTCTGGACTTGGAGCCGCTTCGATTAAAGCAGTTGCTGATGGACTTGGTCCCTTGGCTGAAGCAGTTAAGCAGTGGCAAGGTGTAAGCGTTGATGACAAACTGCCTGGACAGTTATCTTCTCTTGCGACTGGAGTTAGCTCTTTCTGGGCCGCTGGTTGGGGTGCAGATGCTATCAATACTGTATCCTCTGGACTTGGGACATTGGCCGAATCTGTAAATGCGTGGCAAAACGTAGAAGTTCCGGACAACATTGCTGATAACATGCTCGACCTTGCGAATGCGATCAGCACGTTCACGTTTTCTGGTTTCGGGTCCTCTGCGATTTCTACAGTAGCAGCACCTCTCGGCGAATTGGCCGCATCTGTGAATGCATGGAACGACGTTACCATCAAGGACGATTTAGGAACACAACTTTCCAATTTGGCAACCGGAGTTAGCTCTTTCTGGGCCGCTGGTTGGGGTGCAGATGCTATCAATACTGTATCCTCTGGACTTGGGACATTGGCCGAATCTGTTGAAAAATGGGAGTCTGTTTCCATTGACGATATGTTGGGAACGAAGCTGACGAGTCTTGCTACTGGTGTTGAATCTTTTTCGTTTGCGTTCCTTGCCGGATGGTCTATTGATCAGCTGGTTAGTCCCTTGGCGTCACTGGCCGATTCTGTTTTAAAATGGAAAAGTGTATCTATTCCTGCAAAAATCGGAGAAAAACTAAAAGATCTTGCTTCTGGCATAAATGACTTTGGTTTGTCTTTTCTTGCCGGATGGTCGCTTGGAACTGTCACTGGGCCATTGGGCGACCTGGCGGATTCAATTAACAAATGGAATAGTGTGACGATCCCGGATGATATTTCAACGAAACTTTCGGGTCTTGCAGATGGACTTATGAAGTTTAGTGGCGTTGGAAACATTTCTCTCGCTATATCTTCCATCGAAACCGTTTCTGAGGCCGCAGTTAAGCTGTCAGGGGTCAATTTTGATTCCATTTCGAGCGGTCTTGCCTCTTTAACCGATGCACTGACGAAACTTGGCAGCATTGATCTTTCAGCAGCAACTAATATGGGTGACATTACAGGCGCAGTAACTTCGATGTTTCAGACCTTCTCGACTGCAATTCAGAATAGTGCCCCCACAATTAGCGAGTCTTTTGGCAGCGTGCTAACCACTGTGATCAACAACTCAGTGACCTACCAGAATCTATTCTATACGAACGGTCAGACTCTTATGACTAAAATTGTAGACGGATTTAATTCTGGAAACGTCACTTTGAGTGCTTCGGTGGTAAATGTTCTCACAAGTGGTGCTGCTGCAATTTATGACCAGTACCAGAACTGGTATACAGCGGGCGCATTTTTAGATATTGGTCTCGCGGCTGGCATTAGATCTGGAGAATCCAACGTAATTACAGCGGCTACAGATGTTGCCACCAAAGCCATAAAAGCTGCAAAAGATGCTCTGCAAATCAACTCTCCGTCTAAGGTCACTTATGGCTTTGGGCGGTTCTTTGATTTGGGGCTTTCCAACGGCATCTATGATTATGCAGATCGGGTGGCAAAGGCAACCGAGACAATCTCTAATCAGGCACTCTCGGCGGCACAAATCATTGCTGAGAACATTGCCGCTACGATGGATGAGGATTTCGAGTATGAGCCTACCATCCGGCCGGTTTTGGATATGGATGAGGTAGATAGTGGCCTTAATGCGTTTGATCGGAGTTTTGCTAACCGCAGCATGAACCTTGCCGGCAGCATTGATCGTGTACGGAAGGCAGCCCCTGCGGATAAGTATGCTGAGAATGTGAACCCCAGCCAGAATCAAAATGGCGGGGCTACCACCTACAACTTTACGCAGAATAACTACAGCCCGAAGGCACTGAGCCGGATTGATTTGTACCGCCAGACGAACAACCAGTTTGCCATGATGAAGGAAAGAGGAAAAGCATGATTAAATCCGTGAAAGTCACGAACTACATGGGCGAATCGTTGACCATTCCTCTCATCTGGAATGACGGACCCTTTGAGATTGAGAAGATTGAAGGGCTTGGTCCGCCCAAAGCCAACATCAATACAACGGAAATTGCCACAAATGACGGTTCTAAGTTTAACTCTGCCCGATCTACTGAACGAAACATTGTTTTGTATCTTATCCTGCATGGAGCACCTACCATTGAAGATGCACGACATTTGAGTTACAAGTATTTTCCTGTGAAGAAGTATTTGCAACTTGAGATTGAGACCGATAACCGGCGCTGCATTGTGGAAGGCTACCCCGAATCCAATGAACCAAATATCTTTAGTGAAAACGAAGACATTCAGGTCAGTATCGTTTGCCCGAATCCGTATTGGAAGTCGGCAGGCGATGACGGAATTCGAGAGGTAGTGTTTCATGGTGTGGCTCCTAATTTCGAGTTTCCTTTCTCTAACGAATCACTGACTGAGGATAAGATCGAGTTTGGTATTATCGAGCGGCGCAAAGAAAATGTCGTTTACTATGACGGCGATGCGGAGCAGGGAATTACTATCACCATTGAAGCGATCGGCACAGTAAAAAACCTTACGATTTACAATGTGCGAACCAGAGAGAAAATGGCTATCAGCCACGATGAGCTTGTGAGCTTTACTGGTTCTGGCATTGTGAACGGCGATACAATTACGATTTCGACTGTGAAGGGCCACAAATCGATCGAGCTTTTGCGTGATGGTGTTACGACTAATATCCTGAACTGCATTGGTAAGGATGACGACTGGTTTATGCTGTCGAAAGGCGACAACATTTTCGGCTATACTGCGGATGAGGGCAGCGACTACCTGGATTTCAAAATAAACTATTCTTCTTTGTATGAGGGTATTTAAATGGAAGCACTGATTATGGACAAGGACTTTAAGTCGGTAACTGTAATTGACGACTATGAGTCTTTTATCTGGACTGACCGTTACACCGGCTACGGAGACTTTGAGCTTTATGCCCCTGTCAGTGCAGCATTTTTCAACTTTACCAAAGACGGGTATTATATTTGGAGCGCCGAATCTGAGCATCTTATGATTATCGAGAAGAACGATATCGAGAGCGATGCGGAGGATGGCAGCCACGTTACTGTTACGGGGAGGAGCCTTGAGTCTATTTTAGACCGGCGTATTATCTGGACCCAGACGACCCTTAGCGGCAGTTTACAGGACGGGATCAAGAAACTTCTTACAGAAAACATCATTTCGCCGAGTGATGAGAAGCGGAAGATCCCGAATTTTGTTTTTAAGGAAAGCACTGACGAAGCAATTACAAAGCTGACAGTAGATGCCCAGTATACGGGTGATAATCTCTACGATGCTATTAAATCTCTTTGCGAAACGAATGAACTCGGATTTAAGGTTATCTTGAACAGTGACCTTAAGTTCGAGTTTTCTTTGTATTTCGGCACGGACCGTTCCTATAACCAAAAGAAGCTGCCGTATGTAATCTTTAGCCCGAACTTTGAAAACCTGGTCAACTCGAACTACTACGAGAGTTCTGCGGAGCTTAAGAATGTAGCATTGGTTGGCGGGGAAGGAGAAGGCTCGGACCGGAAATTTAAGAGTGTATACGGTAACGGTGTTCAGGAGTTTCCCAGTGGGATGGACAGGCGAGAGCTGTTTGTGGATGCCCGGGATTTGAGCACCAAGACAAGCGATAAGACTCTATCTGCCACCGAATACAATGCCCAGCTTGAACAGCGAGGCTACGATAAACTTGGGGAGAATACCCAGGCTACCGGGTTTGAGGGCGACATCGAGAATACTGAAATGTTCAGCTATGGGAAGGATTTCTTCGTCGGGGATATTGTACAGATTCAAAATGAGTACAAAATCAAGGCTACTACAAGAGTGGTTGAGGTCGTTATCTCGGATAGTTCCACGGGCACTACGATCGTGCCGACATTCTCGACCCCGACACTGACAAAAACTTAAAGGAGGCTGTACAATATGGCTTTTAGTTATGGCTTTTACAATAGCCTGAATGGAGATCGAAAGTACGACTCCGAAGATTTGAGCCGGATGTTTGATGGCATTATCTATGATGGTGTTATTGGTGCAGTTGGTGATACGTTTGCTGTAAAAGCCGGAACTGGGAATACTGTAAACGTATCGAGTGGGCGTGCTTGGTTCAATCATACCTGGACCTACAACGATGCACCGATGCCTATTAGCTGCGGCTCTGCGGCTGTGCTTTTGGACCGCTATGATGCCATTGTGCTGGAAGTGAACGCTGCTTCTGATGTGCGTAAAAACAGTATAAAAGTTGTGACCGGAACCGAAGCGTCAAACCCGGCGAAACCCACGATGGAGAACACTGAGTTTGTGCACCAGTATCCGCTGGCTTATATTTTGCGTAAAGCAGGTTCCAGCAGCATTTCACAGTCTCAGATCGAGAATGCTGTCGGCACATCTGAGTGCCCGCTGGCATCTGGCGTTATGGCCTCTATGAGCTTTGATCAAATTATGGCACAGTGGAAGGCTAATTATACCGAGTGGATGGCCCAGCAGCAGGAAGAGCAGGAAGAGTATATTGCCAATCGTAATTCGGACTTTAATGCCTGGTTCAGCGATTTGGAAGCGACCCTTGACTCCAACGCTGCAGCCAACCTTAACAACAAGATCAACAAACTGGCTACTATCAGTATCAGTCTGAAAGCTGCAAACTGGACCGGCACCGGGCCTTACCGCCAGAGAGTATCCATCTCTACGATGACTTCTGACCGGAATTTTGGGCCCATGTATGTAGCTCCTACTGGCAATCAGGAGACCGATGCTGCGAACCTGGAGGCACTTGGTTGTTTGAGTCGCGGCGTTACTGGTGCTGGATACGTTGATATTTACTGCTATGAGCAGAAGCCGGAAATCGATTTTACGGTTCTGGCAGACGGGAGGATTTAAGTTATGGGCGTTATTTCTGGAGGTTCCGGAGGTGGCGGGGGTGGCGCTGTCATCCTGCGCGTAAATGGCCTGTCTGGAACCAGTATCAGTGCAACTCTTGGCTCGAAAACTGTTAGCGGTACGATTCCTTATGCAGGCGTGCTGGAACTGAACCTTGGTAAAGTCGGACAGTGGGCCGTTACTGCCAGGAGCGGCAGCTACAGCTTTACCCAGCAGGTGAAAGCCTTTACCTACGGCATTACCGAAATCTGGGCGCTGGCCAAGAAAGCATTCTACAATTGCACGCCAATTGAGATCCAGGCGATTGCGAAGAGTGGAATGTATAAGCAGTATTGGTCTATTGGCGATTACCATAGTATTACGCTCACCACAGGTGAAGAAATTGAAGTGGAAATTGCAGACTTTGACCATGATGAAACTCCTGGCGGCGTTAAAATTCCGCTGACCCTTATCATGAAAAACTGTTTGCCCAACACTTATTCTATGGGCACAACTAGTTGGCAAACTTCCACGCTTAGAACTTCTGGCACCTTAAAAAGTCTATTTCCATCTGATTGGATAGGGATCATGACTGCAGCCAAAAAACTTACAGCAACTAGCAGCAGTACACTTTCTGAGACTTCTGATTTATTATGGGTTCCATCGATGACCGAGCTGTTTAGCGCCCCGGTTAAAGTATGGCGTACCGACGAAGGCTATCTATATCCGATTTTTACAGACAACAGTTCTCGAATTAAGACTAGAAATGGTGCTGCTACTGTATACATGACCAGAAGTAACTATTCGGGAAATTCACCATACTATATGGCCGTTAACACTAATGGCATCGCGATAGACAGTGCGGCGTTGTATACTGAGTCCAAAGCAGTGCCTATTGGCTTCTGCGTAGGCTAAAGGAGGTTCGAAATCGATGTACAAGGTCTATAAAAACGACACTCTGGTCGCTGTTACGGATAAAGTTCTGCGCTGCAAGGCACAGGAAAACGGTGTTGTTATCGTTGCCCAGGACGGCACCGGTATTATCTGGGATGGCGTGATCCACAACCTGCCGGGTTATGAGTATGATATTCGGCTTGAAGAGATCTCGGATATGCGGGATGTTATCGATACACAGGCGGCCACTGCTGTAAGCCCGGTAGAAGCACAGGCAACCTATACGGCCATGATGACCGACACCCTGATGACGGAGGAATAAGTTATGCTGAACATTGAGAAGCTGAAACTTTGGTATCCGAAATTTTGGAACAAGAAGATGATGGCCAATGCCGTGAAGAAAGGCGCTATCACCGCAGAACAGTATAAAGAGGTCACCGGTGAAGAGTATCCCGGCTGACCTTTTTGCTTTGAAAGGAGAAAACTATGGCTACAAACATGATGCCGGGGACTATACCCCAAGGAAGTCAAAATAGTTTTCTGCAACCGCAGCCTGCGATTTACCCGACTGCTTATCCGGCGGCACCGAATGTTGGTGCTGTACAGGCAAGACCCCGGACTATCCCAGGCAGGATGATTTATTCACCTGATGAGATCATGCCGCAGGAAGTACCGATGGATGGCAGCGTGAGTTTATTCCCGATGCACGACTGGAGTTGTGTGTACGGGAAATGGTGGACCTCTAATGGGCAAATCCAGACTGTAAAGTTCATTTTAGAGCAGCCGAAGAAGCAAATTGACGAATCTGCTGTGAGTCTAACGGATATTTCGGAGAGGCTGAATAAAGTAGAGCGGTACCTTTTTAAGAATAAGCATAAGCAAAGACCAAATCAAAATGAACCAGTGAAGGTGGAGGAAGCTCCACATCCGGAATAAACAGGAGCGACTGAAATGGCAAATACAATCGTTCTGAACGAATATACTGCTGCCATTAAGGACAGCCCGAAAAAGTATCTCGAATTTGGCACATACGACAGCTATGGCCGAGAGCATATAAATGTCATGCCCGAATCTGGCTGGGAGGACTTGAGTGTATATGTCACTTTCATTTCTCCCAAAAAAGTAAAGCGAACAGTATTGCTCACCGATCCTGTTATTCCTGTGCCAAAAGATGCCACTGCAGGTTGTTGCGGATTTGGGGCGATTGTGTTTGCCGGTTATAAAGATGGCGAATGCATTATCACCTGTGATGTTCCATATCATCTTGGGCATCACAGCAACATTGAGCCAGATGAGTATGATGAAGAAGATGTCAAATTACTTGAGCAAATAATGTCCATTGCTGAATTTCTGCGAAATTTAGCGCGGGGAGGTAAAAAAGGACAAGTCTTCACGAAGCTTAGTGACAAAGATCTGGATATCGGATGGGAAACACCAAAAGAGTCCAGCGGAACCGTAATTGATTTCAAAATAGGCAATGGATTGCTCTATGATGAAGCAACTAAGGTTCTCTCAGTCGATGTTGCGAATGACGCAGAGAAAGATAATACTCGTCCAATTTCGAGCGCAGCTGTCGACACAATCGTCGGAAACATTGATGTCCTTTTGAGCGGCATTTGAAGGAGTGAAGAAATATGAGCATTGCAACAGAAATTACAAGAATTCAATCTGATCGTGACCTCTTAAGAACCAAGGCTATCGAGCTGAAGTTATCTACCAAGGCCGATGTTGATACCGTTTCTAAGGCAATTACTACGACCTCGAACCTGGATGACCTCGCTTCAGCATTCGATTCTATTACGAATCAGGGAAGTGTCTCAACCAGTGTCAAGGAAGGCGAGACCTACACCATTCCAAAGGGCTACCACGATGGCACTGGTACAGTAAGCGGCGTAGCAGGCGGCGGTAACTATAGCTTGCAGAGCAAGACTGTAACTCCGACCAAGGCAAACCAGCAGATTACTGCAGATGAAGGTTACTATGGCCTCAGTGATGTTACGGTCAACGCCATTCCTGACTCTTACCAGAATGTCACGAGTGTGACTGCTGCAGCAGGAGATGTTCTTACTGGGAAGGTTATTGTTGACAAGACCGGCAAGCAGATTGCAGGTACCATGCCTAATAATGGTGCCGTGGAGAAGACCCTTGATGTAACTACGCCTTCCTATACGGTTCCTGCCGGTTATCACAATGGCAAAGGTGTTGTGAAAATCGTAACGGAGCAGAAGACTGCCACCCCGACTAAAGCTGAGCAGAATATCACTCCCACTGCGGGAAGTGTTCTGAGCAAAGTTACCGTGGCGGCTATCCCCGCTAAATACCAAGACGTGAGCAGTGTTACTGCTGCGGCTGGTGATATTCTGGCAGGGAAGAAGATTGTTTCGTCCACCGGCGCTGTTGTTGAAGGCACTATGGCCAACAATGGAGCTATTGCCAAGACCATTGATGGTCTGACTACTACGAGCGTTACAATTGCCGCCGGCTATACTTCTGGCGGTACAGTAAGCCTTACCAACGACATTGAAGAAGCACTTATGGCTATCTGAAAGAGGGTGGCAGCGTGAGTATTCAAAATGAAATTACCAGATTGAGTACGGCGAAAAAGGATATTGCGGCTGCCATCAAAAATAAAGGTGTTTCTGTCCCATCAGACCTTACGATTGATGGCTATGCTGCAAAGATCAATGAGATTATGGTGGCTGATGTATTTACAGGTGCCACGACTACCTCTGACGGTACGTCTGGCCTTGTCCCGGCACCGACTTCTGCTGATAAGGATAGCTACTTGAAAGGTGATGGAACCTGGAGTAAACCTGAGGCGCAAACGTCAATTAAAATTTGCAGATGGGGGGATACCTAATATGCCTGTATATTTTGGAAGCCAGAAGGTCAGCATTTTTGCAGGAGCCGGAAGTACAAAAGCACAAAGCAAAAGTATCGCCCCGACAGAAAGTCAACAGATTGTGACACCAGATGAAGGGTATGATTGCTTATCTCAGGTCACAGTTGGAGCCATATCGTCCGATTATGTCGGAAGTGGTATCACCAAAAAGGCGGCGGCGATCTATACGCCTGGCACGAGTAACCAGACGATTGGAGCGAATCAGTACCTGAGCGGTGCTCAGACGATCAAGGGAGATAGCAACCTGGTCGCTGGGAACATCCGCTCAGGTGTTTCTATTTTTGGGGTAACCGGCACGGTGGTGGCGGCATCCTCGCCAAACCTGCAGGCTAAGACTGTTACACCAGGGACTTCAAGCCAGACCGTAAGACCTGACAGCGGCTACGACGGCCTGAGCCAAGTGGTTGTGAGCGGCGATTATGATCTGGTGAGTGGGAACATTATCAGCGGCAAGACCATTTTCGGTGTACCTGGTTCTGTGGTGATCCAGAGGTATTACACCGGCAGCTCTGCACCCAGTTCTTCGATCGGCAGCAATGGTGATTTGTATTTGCAGACTGGGGGCTAATGTATGGCAAGTGTGACATTAGTTCCTACAGGATATGATGGCCAACACTCATCGTATATTTCTGTAGATGCATCTTATCCACTTTCAAATGGCCTCACCAGCGCAAGCAGTGGCACCTTTGCGGTGATAAACCTGAACAAAGGTGGCGGCGCGGTTTCTAAGCTGGCAGTCAAATTCGATATGTCAAAGATTCCGACCGACGCTAAGATCAATTCTATCTCTTGTAAGATAAAAGCCAGAATCTCGAACGCGTATACGTACATATTGAGTGGTGTTGCGCAGTTGTATTGCGGAACGGCCGGGTTGAGCAGCGAAATTGATTTGGGAACATCCGAAGTGGCTCAGTCTTTTAGTGATACAGGCTATTGGGATCGTGAGAGCCTGGACGATCTTATCTTGCTGATTACCTGTACACGCGGTTCGCTATCTGCAAACAGCAGCCAGACATTGCGTTTTTACGGCGCTGATCTGACTGTAGACTACACTAGCGGTGGTTCGACTGGCCCTGTGTTGAGCACCAAAATAAATGGCAGCTGGGTGAACGTATCTAAGGTTTACAAAAAAGTAAGCGGTATTTGGGTAGAACAGAGTGATATTGCAAACTTGTTTAGCCCTGATACCAATTACGTAAAGGGGTGAGATTTTGGCAAAGACTACAGAAACGATTAGCGAATTCACAATGAATATTCTTACCGCGGAGCAGTATGCAGATGCGAAAAAGAATAACCAGATCGACCCCAATCAATTATATTTTACCCCTGAAAAAAAGTTGGTTGTTGCGGTATCTCAGGATGAGTACGAGGCAATGAAAGAGGCCGGTACGCTGGATGAGGATGTACTTTATGTTACACCCGCTAGTGAGTCCGTTACGATTCCCGAGGCCACGGAAACGAACGCTGGCCTAATGCCGCCTGCCTCTGTGACAAAGCTGAAAGGCATCGATGAGGGCGCGAACAAGTACACTCACCCCACGCATACCGCCCGGGCCAGCGGCCTGTACAAAATCACCGTGGATAAGCTGGGGCACGTCATCGCTGTTTCTGCTGTGCAGAAAAGCGACATCACCAACCTGGGCATTCCGGATTCCGACACGACCTACGGTCTGGCCTCGGCCTACAACAATGGCCTGATGAGCTCGACCCAGTATTCCAAGCTGAGCGGCATTGAATCAGGTGCCAACAAAACCACGGTCGATGCTACACTGTCCAGTAGCAGCGCCAACCCGGTGCAGAACAAAATCGTGTATGCGGCATTGCCATGGGAATACAGTGCTACATTTTATGTAGACAGCTGGAATACGGCGACTTCTGATGAGCAAGCGCAAGGGTTTGCATATCGACAAGTTGTCACTCCAGTAAAGAAAATTTCGGTTGCTCCAACAATCACTGCAAATTCAATGTTTCTTGGATTTGGAAGCCCTAGTGATAGCTCGGTTCTTGCTACTAAAGTGGCACTTGCTGAAGCTGCAAACGTGATCAACGGTGGCCTTGTGTACACCGGAAGCAACTCTATAACCGTACTTGTTGAAGAAAAGCCGACTTCCGATGTTACGATGACTTGGTGGCTTAGAACTTAATCACTATTTACAAGAAAGAGAGGTATTAACCATGTTTGACCCTGCCAAATTTGCTATGCAGATGATCCAGAATAATCCCCAGGTAATGAATAACCCTATGGCTAAGCAATATCTGGAGATCATTCAAAATGGAGACAGTGCAAAAGGGCAGGAAGTTGCAAATAATATTCTGAAGACCTATGGAATGACAAAAGACCAGGCGATGAGCCAGGCCTTTAAGTTCTTTGGTATCAGAAAGTAAGGACGTTGAAAATTAAGAGAAGTACAAATTCTAAGGATGTCTGAACGCAAAAGGAATCCATTCATTTGGTTATAGGTCTTTGAGAAAGGCCTATCAATGCGCGCAGATAGGTTGAGTAAGAAAGACTTATGATAGTCCGTTTCTTTTACTCTACATTCCTTATGAAGGAGGAAAATCTTATGTTTAACGCGAATATGCCCTCTCTTTCCGATATTGCTGCTGTGACCGGAAACGACCGTGATGGCGGTTGGGGCGGTAACGGCTGGTGGATCATCATTATCCTGCTTGCCATGTGGGGCGGCTTCGGCGGCTATGGCTGGGGTGCTAATGGTGGTTACGGCAACGGTGGTGGTTATGTTGCTACAGCTGCTACCCAGGCTGACATCCAGCGCGGTTTTGATACCCAGAACATCATCTCGAAGCTCGACGGCATCAATTACGGCATGTGCGATGGTTTCTATGCTGTGAACAACGGTATGCAGACCGGCTTCAACAGTGTGAATACTGCGATGCTCCAGGGCAACTTTGGGCTCCAGCAGGCCATCAATGCCAACAATGTTGCAGCCATGCAGAACACCAACGCTCTCCAGACCCAACTGTCTGATTGCTGCTGCCAGAACAAACAGGGTCAGGCCCAGATCCAGTACGATATGGCGACCAACACCTGCGCTATCACAAACGCAATCGCTCAGCAGACCCAGGCTATCATGCAGAATGATAATGCGAACTACCGCCAGCTGCATGATGAGATCGTTGCAAACCAGATTGCTGCTAAGGACGACACGATTGCTCAGCTCCGTTCTCGTCTGGCAGCGGCTGATCTGGCGGCTTCCCAGCAGGCTCAGAACACCTATCTCGTCAACCAGCTTCGCCCGCCCGTAAACCCGGCCTATGTCGTTACTAACCCGTATGCCGGTACCGGGACCCTTCCGTGCCAGACTGCAGGCTGCTGTGGTGTGAGTGCGTAAATTCAAAATGATACGAGGGAGGCTCACTTCGGTGGGTCTCCCTTTATATTTTTGATAGGAGGGTAGCTTGATGATTAAGCTGACAAATACCACTGAGCAGACTGTTGCCACTGGAGCAGCACTTACTTTTAACTCGGTGCTTGCGAACACCAATTGCTCTACGTGCCATCGGAAAGGCACAGGAAGTGTAAAACTGAATCGCAGCGGCGCCTATATGGTCTCGTTCCATGCGAATGTGACCGGGGCTACTGCAGCAACACCTGTACAGCTCGCTTTGGCTCTGGGCGGGGATGTCATGCCGGAAACGACTATGATATTTACCCCTGAGACGGCGAATACTGTAGGGCAGGTGTCCATCTGTCTGCCGGTCTTTAACTCGTGCTGCGACTACGACCGCGTGACCGTTGTGAACACTGGGACTACGGACATCGTTATCTCTGCGAACCCGATGCTTGCTATCAGCAAGATGTGCGGTTGAGGAGGTGAGTAACGATGGCTGAGAACGAGAAGAATATGGATCTGTGCGAGCTGAAATGCACACTGATCGATGCACTCAAGACCCAGATGTCCGGCGGTGTCGGCAATGTCGATGCAGAAGAAGCCGGCGAGGTTGTCGATATGATCAAAGACTTTGCCCAGACTGATTATTACGAGGCGAAAGCCCACTATTATCGGACTGTGGAGAAGGCGATGGAAGAAGGTAAGTCCCGTGGCCGCTATGGCTATGTTCGCGGACTGGACCGTTATATGGACGACCGTGACGGTATGGAGATGCCCGAATGGTGGGAGATGGATCATATGGCCGATACTGACCAGTTTGATCCTCGCCGCTACCGCATGGGGTACACGCCCAACCGTAAAATGATGGATGATAAAAATGAGAAGTTCGGAACCGCTTACCGTGAGTGGGATGTTTCGAGACGCCATTACCATGATTCCAACAAGAGTGAGGATAAAGAGGAAATGAATCGACATGCGAGGGAGCACATTGCGAATACGCTTGAATCGATTCGGACTATCTGGTCGTCCTCTGATCCTGAGCTGAAGAAGCGGATGAAAGCCGACTTGACAGCGCTTGTTGGAGAGTTGACCGTCTAAAGGTCGTTAAAGATTTACGGTTATGAAGAGCTTTGTCATGAATGGATATTTGTGGCATATAGCTTTCGTAAACCCAGGCAGCGCCAAGCTCGTGGATAGGACCGGAACCAGCACACTTGCCACTACGGACCCTACCGTAATGAGGATTTATATTTCCGACGTTTTGAGTGGGCAAGAGCTGGAGACGGTGCTAATCCATGAGCTTGGTCATGCTGCTTTGTTTTCTTACGGGCTTTTGCCTGATATTCACAAAGCTGTTAAACGACAGTATTGGATGGAAGCTGAAGAATGGGTGTGTAATTTCATAGCGGATTACGGGATGCGGATATTCAGTATCGCGTATGAAGTTATGGGAGAGGATGCCTGGATGTTTATACCTTACGAGCTGGATCGTTTAATCGCGTAAGGGAGGTGTTTAAGATGGACGAGTGGGCTAAAATGCTCATCACCGTCGTGTGCAGCGTCGTGGCCTCCGGCGGGTTCTGGAGTTATCTCCAAGCTCGGCGTGAAAAGAAAGATGCCAAGACGAAGCTGCTCTTGGGCCTTGCACATGATAGGATTATGTCACTTGCGGCGCTATATACTTCGCGCGGGTACATCACTCAGGACGAGTATGAGAATTTCCATGATTATCTGTATGTGCCTTATCACGATAGTAATGGCAACGGAACAGGGACAAAGGCTATGGCAGAAGTAGAGCGGCTGCCAATGCACGAACACCCATTGAATAAAGAGGAGGTTTGATGTAAAATGAGTAACAAGACTTATGATATTTGCAAGTGGATCGCACAGTATCTACTGCCGGCTCTGGCAACGCTATACTTTGCGGTATCCCAGATCTGGGGCCTGCCGTATGGTGAGCAGATTGTTGGTACGATTACTGCGGTGGATACCTTCCTGGGCGTGCTGCTGGGTATCAGTACCGCCAATTATAACAAGCAGATCGGGGCAGAAAAAGGCGAGTGAATGTAGGTAGTTTGTACTTTATTCCTACATTCACTCGCATATTTTGTTGCTAGTGCGTCAATTATTGCCTTGTATCACTTTTGTTTTGAAAAAGAGCCATAAAAAATCCCCCTTTGCAGCATAGTATGCAAAAGGAGAGGCGTGCGTGTTTACCGGCTGGCAAAGGCCGGGTTGGCGGTCTCGATGGCCGGGTATTCGGCACAGACGCGCTGGCGCAGGGTCTCGGTAGTATGGCCCGCGCCGCCCGTTCGCTGCCGCCTTACGGCCGCGGAGCCGCAGCGAAAATTCAAATCACCAGTCCGCCATTCACGCCCAGCACCTGCCCGGTGATATACCCGGCATTTTCGTCGCACAAAAACACGATAGACCGTGCAACATCCTCAGCCGTGCCCAAACGCTCTACAGGCGTTTCCTCTGCCAAAGCCGCGCGGTCCTCGTCGGTAAAGCTGGCCATCATGTCGGTGTCAATGACGCCGGGCGCGATGATGTTCACCGTCACGCCGCTGGGGCCTTCCTCTTTGGCAAGGGCGCGGCCCAGGCCGATCAGCCCTGCTTTGGCAGCGCTGTAGGCTACCTCGCAGCTGCCGCCGGTCTGGCCCCACATACTGCTGATGAGCACGATGCGCCCGTATTTCTGCCGGATCATGCCGGGCAGCACGGCGCGGCAGGCATAAAATGCACCGTCCAGATCCACGGCCATCATGCGGTGCCAATCCTCGTCGGTAGTGTCGGTAAACAGCTTTTGCTGGGCGATGCCCGCATTGCAGACAAGTACCTGCAAACTGCCCAGGGCTTCTTCGGCCTGGGCCACAGCGGCGCACACCTGGGTGGAGTCGCCCGCGTCAGCGCAGATGGGCAGAAACGTCCCGGCAGGGGAGAGGTCGCGGGCCTGGGCGGCTACGGCCTCGGCGGCTTCGGGGTGTGCATGATAGGTAAAGGCCACGTTGTAGCCCGCGCGGGCCAGCGCCAGCACAGCCGCCGCGCCAATGCCCCGGCTGCCGCCGGTCAAAAACACGTTACGCATCATTTTTTCTTCCTCTTTTCGCGCAGCATCGCAAAGAAATCTTGCAAAAGCGCTTGCGCTTCTTCTTCCAGCAACCCAGATTCAATCACCGGATGATGGTTGAACGGCAACGCAAACAGGTCGGTCAGGCTGCCGCAGCAACCCGCCTTGGGGTCCCGTGCGCCGTACACCACCCGCTTTAAGCGGCTGTTGATAATGGCCCCGCTGCACATCGGGCAGGGTTCCAGCGTCACGAACAGCTCGCACTGCCACAGCCGCCAGCCGCCCAGCGCCTTGCAGGCCGCATCGATGGCCATCAGCTCGGCGTGGTAGGTAGCATTTTTGCCGCTCTCGCGCAAATTATGCGCCCGGGCAATGATTTCCCCATCCTTGGCCACCACGGCACCCACGGGTACCTCACCCAGGGCGGCGGCCTCGCGGGCCTCGTCCAAGGCGGCGCGCATCAGTTCTTCGTCGGTCATAAGGGCACCTCAAACAAAAATCGTGTAGCAAACCAGGAACACAACGGCCAGGTCATAGACGGGGCTGGTGAAAATTTCGGTCACGTCCACACCGGGACGCAGACCCGCCGAGAAGCGGAACCCCTGCTGCCGGGCGTGCCAGATGAGCCACACGCCAAACGCCGGAAAGAAGAACAAAATAAACAGTTCAACGCCAAAAGATACCGGCTGCGGTGCGTAAAAACGCAGGTACAGATTTAAAAAAGCCAGCGTGTTATTGCAAAAATGCAGTAGCATCCCGGGCAAAATGCTGCCTGACCGCTCGGCAAGCCAGCCCAGAAAAACGCCGCAAGCGAAGGTCGTCAGCCCCGTGGGCGACGGCACCGCCATCATGGAGTTCTCCGGCAAGGAGCTGG
>OLPY01000028.1_pt1 | contig 132061 bp, 93 predicted proteins | sample 1672481 | NCBI WGS metagenome assembly OLPY01 (sample SAMEA3136691, study PRJEB25190) | human gut metagenome | biome: human gut; feature: human-associated habitat; material: faeces | place: Austria | collected 2013 | reverse complement strand
AAACCAACACAAACACTTTTTCACATGGCAACAGGATCCGGTAAAACACTTATTATGGCAGGTTTGATATTGTACCTGTATAAAAAGGGATATCGCAACTTTTTGTTTTTTGTCAATCTTTCAAATATTGTTCAAAAAACAAAAGAGAATTTTTTAAATAAAATCTCAAGCAAATATCTATTTTCGGAAGAAATCACTATTGACGGCGAAAAAGTACCAATTAAAGAGGTTGCAAATTTTCAGTATTGTGATAATAATGCCATCAATATTTGTTTTACAACCACTCAAGGACTTCATTCTGACATGTGGAGTGTAAAAGAAAACTCGCTCTCAATAGACGACTTCGCAAATCAGAAAGTGGTATTTATTTCTGATGAAGCACACCATCTAAATGCTGACACAAAAAAGATGAACAAAGACGAAGAAGAGAGTTATAGAAGTTGGGAATACACAGTTCATCGTATTTTCGGTGCTAACCGTGAAAATGTTTTGCTTGAATTCACTGCAACTTGTGATATTAAAAATCCATCAATAAAAGCAGAATATGAAAATAAAATTATTTTTGATTACCCCCTTTATAAATTCCGTGCAGACAGATATTCAAAAGAAATTGATTCTTTACGCTCCGATTTAGATGTTGAAGATCGTGCTTTACAGGCGTTAATATTAAGCCAATATCGCTATAAAGTCTTCCAGGATTACCGCCAGAATGTAAAACCGGTCGTGTTCTTTCAGTCAAGGTTAGTAAAAGATAACGCTAAAAATATGAATAAAATCATAAATATGGTTAAAAATCTTACAGGTGATAAAATTAAGAGCCTTTTTGAACAATCATCAAATCAATCATCAAATCAATTATCAGATCAATCATTAGAACCAGTTATGTCTAAGGCAAATAAGTATTTTGTTAAAAACAAAATATCTTATGATGAATTAGCTAGCGAATTAAAAGATGATTTTTCAGAAGAGCATTGTATTTCGGCAAATGATAATAGTGATGTTGAAAACAAGCAAATAATTCTTAATTCACTTGAAGATAAATCAAATCCATATCGTGCGGTTTTTGCTGTAGATAAACTTAATGAAGGCTGGGATGTCCTTAACTTATTTGATATTGTTCGTTTGTACGAAACTCGTGACGGAAGAAATGGTATTCCGGGAAAAACAACGATGAAAGAAGCTCAGCTTATTGGACGTGGTGCTCGTTACTGTCCATTTAAGGTTTCAGAAGAACAAGAAAAATATCAGCGTAAATACGACAATGATATAAATAATCCTCTTCGTATTTGTGAAACATTGTATTATCATTGTTGGAATGAGCCTCGTTATATAAGTGAATTACGTACAGCGTTGCGCAATATTGGTATATATAAGCCTGTAACAAAAACATATAAACTCAAGGAGAAATTTAAACAGGACGATTTATATAAGAGTGGGTATGTTTTTGTGAATAAGCCTATTTTGAAAAGTCGCAACAAAGTCGTAGAATTATCGTCATCTGTAAAAGATAAAATCTTTAATATATCTATTGCTACCGGACGTTCCGGTGAAGATATCATTATGGATGAAAATTCCACACAAGATAACAATCCGATTACATTTTCTTATAAAACTACAATAGGCAAGATTGCAGGTATAAATTATGCAATTGTTTATAAAGCTTTATGTAAATATAATATTTTTAAGTTTAATATATTAAAATCTTATTTTCCAAATCTAAAATCGACAAAAGAATTCATTCTTGATAAAAATTATTTGGGAGACATTAAAATTCATATTACTTCAAAATATGAGACACCTACTACTGATGTTTTATACTATGCTTGCTTCAAAGTTCTTGGAAATATTGCTGAAAGCATATCAAGTATTAAAAAAACATATGAAGGAAGTAAAGAATTCACAGTGAAGTATTTCCACGACATTTTTGATGACAATGATTGTAATTATTATATTGAGCCACACGACGGAGGAATTGGCGTATCACAAAATGATATTAGCGTACCGATTGATTATAAAATGGATCTTTCAAAAGAAGATTGGTTTGCTTTTGAAGATAATTATGGCACAAGTGAAGAAAAGGCTTTTGTTGCTTATTTTAAAAAATATGTAAATGAATTAAAGGACAAGTACGATAAGGTATATCTTGTTCGTAATGAACGCCAGCTTCATATTTATTCATTTGACGATGGAAAGCGTTTTGAACCTGACTATCTTCTATTCTTGCATATACAAAAGCAAGATAGTTATGAACAATTGCAAGTATTTATCGAACCAAAAGGAACAGGTTTTATTCCTAATGATAAATGGAAAGAGGATTTTCTTTTACAACTTGAATCAAATGCAATTCCAGTAACCAAATTTGTGGATGATAACAAATATAAAATTTGGGGATTCCATTTCTTTAATAGAGATGAGCGTTCTGTTGACTTTGATAATGATATGGTAAAACTATAAACCTCAATATCTCAATAGATAAAAGGTCTTAGATTTTCCTGAATAAGTGTGTTATAGAATTAATCCATAAATACACTACTCACCATTGTTTCACAATGAAGCTAAAGCGTTCGATTTGGTCAACCTGTCCATAATTAGTCTGCTCTTTTACATTATACATTTTAATTTCAAAAAATTAAGGTACAACCTATGGGTTTTTTCTCCGTAGGTTGTGCCTTTTGTCATTTATAAATCACTTTTTTCATTAATATATTCTATTTCTCAATCGCAAATACTATTTATATTTTCATACTCATAACTGATATTTTCTTATATATAAAAACTAAATTTCAGATAAAGCCTTTTAGTTCCACAACAAGTGTTGTGGGACTTTCTTTATGTATGAGACTTAGGAATAAGGATAAATCAAGATAACATATCTACAAACAAGACAACTTATTTACAAACAAGATAACTTAACTACAATTAAGATAATTTATCTACAATTTTGCCATCCTCTATATAGATAACATAGTTACACTTTTCTGCAACCTTTTCATTATGGGTAACAAGGATAAGTGTTTTGCCTGACTCGTTGATTTCTTGCAACAGTTCCATTAGTTCTTCACCTGTAGTGCTATCCAATGCACCGGTAGGTTCGTCTGCTAGGATAATATCAGCATTTGACACTAAGGCTCTTGCTATTGCAACTCTTTGTTGCTGACCACCTGATAACTGAGTAGGCTTTTTCTTAGCATATTTCTCTATGCCTAGTCGTTTCATATAGTAGTTTACTCTATCCTTCTTTTCTTTATAAGGATACTTCTGACAGTTAAGTGGTAGCATAATGTTGTCGAATACTGTGTATTCATCCATTAAAGCAAAGTACTGAAAAACAAAGCTGATAACCTGGTTTCTTAGCTTACTTAACTGCTTATTCTTCATCTTACTGACATCTTGACCTTTCAGGATATATTCACCGGAAGTCGGTGTATCCATACAACCAAGAATATTCAGTAGTGTGGATTTACCTGAACCGGAAGGTCCCATAATTGCACAGAAGTCACCTTTTTCAATAGTTAGGTCAACACCGGCAAGTGCTTTTGTTTCGGAGTCACCTTTACCGTAAATTTTAAAAATGTTCTTTAACTCAAGTATTTTCATATTATTTTCCTCCTATTAAATCCTTTGGTTGTACTTTTCTTAACTTAAACACAAGGGCAAGTATTGATGGTAAACACATAAGTAAGAATATACCTATACTAATTAGAACTACGCTACCGTTTAAATGGTAACTGGAAATAAAGTATGTTGATGACATTGTTCTTTTACCACCTGAACAGTAGATTATAGTATAAATTAGTGCTGAAAGGAATGCTAAAAGTGCAACAACAAAAAATTCACCACATATTAGTAATGACACTTTTTTTAATGAATAACCATTAGCCATTCGAATACCAATTTCATTTCTTCTCATGTACATGTGTGACATTATTAGAATTGATGTTCCTATTGCAACAAATACCATTATTGCAATAGCGATAATAAGCCAGCCACTATTTCTTTCAATATTTTCTTCATTTAATTGTTCTAATTCTGAAGAAATTACTTTTGGTTCTTGGATTATATTATATTTCTTAGCCAGATTATTAATAGTTGCTATTGCCTTATCTATACTTACATTATCCTTAACAATAGAATAGAAGTGCATAATTGAGCTATGCATCATAAGAACATCAGAATTTTCAACATAAGCAACCATTACTGCATTATCCAACATCATAATATCGCCACTTGTAACTTCGTTGTAAAACCATTTACTGTTAGGTTCAAGAATTCCCACAACTTTATAATAAAGATCTTCGCCGTCCTTGTAAGTGTCGCCAACTTTAAGATTGTTATTATGGGCAAATTCACTGCCTATTATCATTGACAATGGCTTTTTCTTAGTACCCTTTGACTTTTTGTTACTATGGTCATCATTGTTAAAATATCTTCCGGATTTAATATTAATTTTCTTTAGCTTATCACAATCCTTGTCCACTGTAACCTTATCAATATCACTACTTAAATCAGCAAAAACATGTGTAGTTGGAAATAAGAAATTATTATTCCAACCTGTAAAATTTTCTACAACATTTGAATTTAAAACATCTGCTTTAAATTTGCTGAAATTCTTACTGTCTTCATTTTGTACTTCTATATGTATTGTTCTGCTTGGATTGGAATCAAGTTCCTTATAAACTGTATCTTTATCAGTTACAACTGATTGGATAGATATTGCAGAAAGTAAAAAATACAAAATAGAAAACAATAATTGAAGAAATAACAGACAGTTAAACAACTTTCTCTTTGAAATACTTTTTAAAATTTCTTTCATATATTACTCACCCCTCTTTTGACTTTAAAGCTTCAGCCGGTTCTACTTTAATTGCCTTAATTGCAGGTATTAATGTTGTGACAAGTGCAGTAACAAGTACCACAAAAAGACCTATCACAAGATTAGGCAAATATAGTTTTAAAGTGTAATTTGCAATACTTCCAACAGCTAAACCTATTAAGAATTGTACAATAATCGCTATTATAAATGAAATAATTGCAAAGCCTATCATTTCTTTAAAAATCATTTTAATAATTGAACCATTTGTAAAGCCAAAGGCTTTTCGTACACTAATTTCATACTTCCTTTTTTCAATCCAAAAGACTGTTATATTTATTGCAAATATTATCGTAATTATGTATCCGATTAAAGCAACAAATAATAAAAAGTCAGGATTCTCTACAACAACCTTTAAAGAATTGTCGTCTTGCAATTCTCCTAAATAATCAAGGGTAAAATTATCAAAGAGCTTTTTACCTTCGGCATTTATTTGCTTTATATCTTGTGAATATTCACCTTTTTCGTTATAGATAGCAAAAGAAATATCTTCTAAATCTCGTTGTAGGTTATTTTCAAAATAATTTTTTGGCATTGATGTACAAGGCATTATTATTCGATTATCCCAACTTGATTCTTCATTAGGAATACCGATTACACCTTTAATCAAATATTCTTCCTCTTCAATTTCTATGTACTTATTACCATTCCTTTCATAGGCTCTTTTTAATAGATTAGAACCTAATACTACGACTTTATTCCCTTTTTTAACATCATCAGCAGTATAGTAATTGCCTGAAATTAACGGATAATGCCATACATTATCATTTGTAAAGTATTCACCACTTACTTTATTATACGCATTGACTTCACTTGCATTTGTATGCAACAATAAGTCATTTATAAACAAACCTGTATCATTATCAATTTTAGAAAACAACTTATTCATTACACTACTGTCACTACTTTTTAAAGCTGAATAGGTTATATCATATACTTTTGCTTTCTGTGGATTATATTGACTTTTTGCCTTATCGGAATAATATAAATTTGAAACAAAGCTAGTTCCTAAAGATATTAAAAGAATTGAAGTTACTAATCCGAAAATTAAAAGTGCAGATAGCAACGGTGATTGCTTTATTCTTATTAAAAGTGATTTCATAATATTATCATCTCCTTAAAACTTACAATGTAATTTCTGCTCATATTAGAACAGTTAAGATTCTTTTTCTTTAACATCGAAATTAATACCACCTCTCATAATTGTGATTTACCGTACAGTACATAATCATTATTAATTACTTTGTTTTGATTACAACTAAAGTATAGTCTTTTGAAAATCAATTTCTTGACTTTTGGTACAACAGGTATAAAAAATTGACGCAAATGCACAATTGACCTCTTTATTTGTTAGGGAATAGATGGTATAATATAGTCAAAATATAAATATGAGGTAAAGTATGAAAATAGCAATATGTGATGATGAAACATTATTTTTGTCCCAATTAAAAAGTAAAATTTATGAATATTCAAATAACCACAATTTAGAGCTGGTAGTAGATGAATATACCGTTGGCAGTAATTTGATTGATTCTAATATAAAATATGATATTATTATCCTTGACTACCAAATGGATAAAATTGATGGTCTAGAAACTGCAAGACAGTTGCGTAATGGGATTAATGAATTTGCTTGTATTATCTTTCTTACTAATTACGGTGAAATATCTATTGACGCTTATTCGGTAGATACATATAGATTTGTATTAAAAAGCACTCTTTGGGATGGACTTTACAATGCACTTGATGACTACAGAAAGCGTATGAATACAGGCAAAAGCATTTCTGTAAAATCTGACGGAAGTTATATAACCATTGATACTGATGAAATAGTTTTTATTGAGTCACAAAATAGAATTACATCTATTCACCTATCTAACAATAATATTATTGAAACTAAAACACCTTTATCCTCTATCTTTGAGTCGTTACCTCATACCGACTTTTTTAGGGTACATAAGTCATTTATTGTGAGCTTTAGGTATATTACAAGAAGGGACTTTTCTTCCCTAAATGTTACCGGTTATGACTATGAGATACCTGTCAGCAGAAAATATACAGCCTATTTTAAAGAGGCTTACTACAATTATTTAAAGGAGTAATTTATGGATTGCTTTGTAGAAATTATTTGCGTTTCATCAGTTATATGGTTTGTATTGCATAATGTACTGAACATTGAATTTACTAAGAAATTTATTATTGTACCGATTGCTACTTTTGCAATAGGTTATTATTTGCTTGTAGGTAGGTTTGATGAAAAATATCTTTTTGGAACAGGGATATTATACTTTTTATTGCCTGTTCTTTTAACTAAGAATGTGAGAAAAATAGTGATTTTATATGCAGTTACAATAACTACTGCATTGACATACTTTATTTTTGGTTTTGTTTATTTTATTTTTAATATTTTTCAAATACCACTTCAAGAACCTGCCTATTGTCTCACATTAATAATTGCCATATTAGGAGTTACGAAAATTACAAATAAGAAAGACATTATAAGCACTGCAAAATTATTATCAACAAAGACCAAAGTAGTCTTACTAATATTTATTGTGTTTCTATTTTGTTTCTTTACAGAACTTAACGATTATCTTTCATATCAATCTAAAGATATACAAATAGCATACTCATTCTTTCTATACTTAACTGTTATCGGTTGTGGGCTATTAATTATTATGCTAATTAAAAATGTTAGGAAAAAGTCATATTATGAAAACCTCAGTAATATTATGGATGTTCGGTTAACCGAACAAGTTAAGCACTATGAACAAGTAGAAAAAACAGACAATGAACTAAGAAAGTTCCGTCATAACTATAAAAATATGAAAATAGGCTTAATGTCATTACTTAACAACAAAGATACTGACGGTGCTAAAAAATATGTAGCTGATTGTGATGAACTGCTTGATATTGACTACACACTTTATCAAACAGGTAATTCAATTATAAATGCTATCTTGTCTGATAAAGCTATGAAAGTTAAGGACAAGGGTATTACAATTAAATTTACCGGACTTATCCCTCAAACTAAAATCAGCAATACTGACTTATGCATTATTTTCGGTAACATTCTTGACAATGCTATTGAGGCAGTAGAAAAAGTTGATGATAATATTGCCAAGGAAATAAACATTGATGTTTATAAGAAAAAGGATTATCTATTTATTACAGTTACCAATCCTACTAAAACTGAGGTAGCTATTAAGGACAATAAAATTGTCACTTCTAAAGATGATAAGAGTAATCATGGTTTGGGACTTTCTTCTGTTGAAGAAACCTTGAAAAAATATGACGGTCACTTAGACTTGGATTGTGATAACAATAAGTTCACAACCTCATTTGACTTTTGCGTTGTGTGATGTGTAAGTTTCAATCAAAACAAATACTACATAATTAACAGGTGATAAATTTTATTATCACCTGTTTTACTTTTGTATATAAAGTTTTAATGAATAAAATATTAATCTGAAATCTTATTCATAGTACCATTTGAGAAAGTATATGTGCCTTTTTCAAAATGATAGTTCTGACCGTTTCTACTGTCTGAAAACTATTTATTTATAAAATTTTAATAAGATTTTTGTACTTTTATTTCTATTTTTATATATAATATTAAAAATATTTTGTATATCCATCTAAATTTTACTTGTATTCTGTTCAAATATATGATATATTTAAGATGAAAAAAGGTTCATGAAATAAATTATAAAGGAGGATATTTCTATGAAAACTACAAAAAAGATTGTTTCAGTGATACTTACGATGTGTATGCTAGTGTCAACAGCAGTTGTATCAAGCTTTGCAGCAAAAAAAGGTGAAATCTCGCCTGTTTCATCTGACTATGCAAGAGACAATTCTTACACAAAAGCTGCCGAGGACATTGATGCAGAGTATGCTTATACCGTTGATGATCTAGGTATAACATACACAAAAGATGCCACAACTTTCAAAGTATGGTCACCCACAGCAACTGTTGTAAAAGTTAATATTTATACAACCGGTTCTGATGATGAACAAGGTGCATCTAAAGTTGCAACATATACACTTGAAAAAATGCTGGTTGATGGTGAGTGGAATGGTGTGTGGACAATTACACTTGTGGGTGAATGGAAAGATTTTTACTACACATACTCAATAACAACCACTGATACAACACACATGGGTTCTGATGTAACAAAAACTTATGAAACACAGGACGCTTATTCAAAAGCAGTTGGCGTAAACGGCAATCGTTCAATGATTGTTGACCTTAATGATACAAATCCTGATGGTTGGTCAAATGATAGTCATATTCTTCTTGATAAATCGACACAGTCTTCAGTGTGGGAACTTCATATAAAAGACTTCTCTTATGACAAATCCTCAGGTATAAGTGATGCTAATAGAGGTAAGTACCTTGCTTTCACAGAAACAGGTACTACTCTTAACGGTAAAGGTAAGGTTTCAACATGTATTGATTACCTTAAAAATCTTGGGGTAACAACAGTTCAACTTAACCCATTCAATGACTTCCAATCTGTAAATGAAACCAAAGATAATACTCAGTATAACTTGGGCTATGATCCACAAAATTACAATGTTCCCGAAGGATCATATTCTTCAAACCCATATGACGGTAAAGTAAGAATTAAAGAATGTAAAGAGATGATAAAAGCTCTTCATGACGCAGGAATATCACTTGTAATGGATGTTGTTTACAATCACACTTATTCAACAGATTCTTGTTTTCAAAAAACAGTTCCTGACTATTATTACAGAAAGAAAACAACAGGTTCATTCTCTAATGGTTCAGGCTATGGTAACGAATGTGCAACAGAGCGTGCTATGTACAGACAGTACATAATTGATTCCCTAAAGTATTGGGTAAATGAATACCATATTGACGGTTTCAACTTTAACCTTATGGGTTTAATGGATGTAGAAACAATGAATATGGCAAGAGAAGCTCTCGATAAAATTGATCCAAGAATCACTATGTGGGGTGAAGGCTGGGCAAAAGGTGACTCATATCACCCTACAAATACATGCACAGGCACAAGATTCTATCCTGCAACTCAAGCTAATTCAAATAGAATCAGTGACAGAATTGGTATCTTCAATGATGCCATCAGTAACGGTATAAAAGGTTATGCAAAAGACATCAAGGAAACAGGTTTTATTCAAGGTGCAAAGACATCTGCAAAGGATATAAGCTACGGTGTTCGTGCTAACAGTTCAGGTACAAACAAGTGGAAAGCTCAAGGTCCTTCACAATGTATAACTTATGATTCTACTCACGATAATGCAACCCTTTATGACCAAATTCTTGGTTCAACAGGGCTTGCAAGTTATGGCGTTAGAAATCCTGATGCTATAAAAATGAATAAACTTGCAAGTGCAATTATCTACACATCACAGGGTATATCATTCACCCTTGCAGGTGAAGAAATGGCCCGTTCAAAAGGTGGAGAAACAAACAGTAACAAATCAAATTCTGAGGGTAATATGATTAAATGGCAAAATATTGTTGATAATGCTGATGTAGTATCTTACTATAAAGGTATGATGCAAATTAAGTCTTCATTCTCCCCTCTTACTGCTATGGATACCTCTTACGCAAATAATTTCCAATTCACTAACAAGGTTAGTGCACCTACAAATCAGATTTCATTTACAGTAACAAATGATGTTGAAGGTGAATGGAATAAGATGGCTGTTATTTATAACAGTGCAAGTGTACCGGCTGATGTAACTCTTGCTGACACATCTGTAACAGATTGGGTTATTATTGCTAACGGTGAATCAGCCGGTCTTGATTCACTTGGTGAAGTAACAGGTTCAACATTCACAGTTCCGGCTTACTCAGCTATTGTTGCTGTTGATAAAGCAAGTTATGAATCAACAGGTATTCATTCTTCAAACGGTAAAGTTAAGGTTAATTATGTTTATGAAGGAACAGGTGAAAAGCTTGATGATTCTGTAGTTCTTCAGGGTCCAATTGGCTCAGGTTATGCAACAGTTCCAAGTGTAGGAGTACCTGATACTTATGTAATAAGCCAAATAAAAGGCGATGCAGAAGGAAAGTTTGATTCATCTTTTAAAGAAATTACATACTACTATACAGACTATACTCCTAAATCAATACGGAATGCAGACTTCAACGGTGATGGTAAAGTAAATGTAAAGGATTTAGCACTTCTGCAAAAGTATGCTTCAAAACTTAAAACTCCGACAATTGATGAGAAAGCTCTTGACCTTAATTACGATTATAGGTTTGACATTAAGGATACAACTATGCTGGCAAAGTCACTTGTTAAGATACCTGTCTCATCAGGTAAGGTAATTGTAAACCATTATTATACAGATGACAAAGGTGTACAAAAGAAACTTGCTGACTCAGTAGTATATACAGGCAGAGTCGGTAGCACATATGATGCAAAATCATTTAAGATTGTTGGGTATAAAGTAGATACTAGCAGAATGCCAAGAGTATCAGGTTATATTCCTTTCGGTAAAGCAGAAGTTAACTATTACTATTTACCTTCAAGCCTTGAAATTACACTTCATGCTAAACACAATGGTTCATTTACATGGACACCTTATGTTTGGATATGGGGTTCAAATCTTAAAGGAATAGATTCAGGCAACTACCAAGAAGTATGGCCCGGTGATCCTATGACTAAAGGTGAAAACGGATGGTTTGATTATACCTTCACTTACAGGAGTGTGGGTACATACAATCTAATCATTTCTGATAATGCAACTAACCAAACTATCGATTACAAAGGTTTTGTAGATAATGAGATGTGGATTGTAATTGATGACTCAGCTATTATGGATGGTACTTACCTTACATTCTATACTGATAATCCTGACACTAACCCTAACGCTCCAATCGCTGAGCAGGTTACACTTGGCTAATAACAAAATAATCGTAAATTATTAAATAAAACTGACTGTTTGATGCTTATAATTTACTGCTCCTTTTATTGAGCTAAACTATTTCAATAAAAGAGAACTCCCGACAATCCTTTGATTGTCGGGAGTTTTTTGTTTTATCGGTTGTTCATTATTTTGTTTTTGCATTTTTAGGCTTTGACCATTCGGAATAAGCAGTTTTCTTATTCTGTACTACATACGAACGAATTCTTACAAAATACTTTTTATTTCTTTTAAGTTTTGTAATAGTTTTTTTAGTTATACTGTTCTTTGTTAATTTTATAGTTTTAACTGATTTAAAATTACTGTATAGGCTATACTGAATTTGATAACCTGTAGCTTTAGCAACATTCTTATAACTAACAGTTAATGACTTTTTACCACCTTTTACAGTTAAGCCACTAGGTGTCTGTAACTTTAGTTTAGCAGTTTTCTTATCTTTATAACTATATCCACAAGCAGAACATTTATGTAGTGAATAGCCACCTGAAACATACGTAGGTTTTACAACAGTGTTCTTATAAATGTGGTCACAAGTAACTTTGAAATTAAACTTAATAGGTTCATAGTATTTATAGGTGCTTTGATTATAATATTCACCTGTACTATTCAATCCTCTAATTCTAATTTTTAATTGGTCACCTTTACTCAACATATATGATTTCTTGAAACCCTTATTGGCACATTCTGTTACATAATGGATATTTCTAATATCATTTTTCATAATTGTTGCGTCAATTAGAACTTTATCACTTAAGTTACTGATATTAAAGAAATAATTACCGTCTTTTGAAGCATTGAAAATTATATTTCTTTCAATTTCTAATGATGAAACAGGTATAGGAACAACTTCACTGTATGTTTTATTAAAATCAGCATTTACATATTTAGTTGTAGATACACCACAGAATTTACAAACCTCATCTGCAAAATTATGATTTAATGATGGTTCTTTTTTATTAGAACCGGCTTTACCACAAATAGCACATTTAGTTTTAAATATACCATAGTTCATACAATCAGGAATTTTTGTACATTCAGTCTCTATATAATGATGCTGGGTACACTTTTCCCCATCTTCGAGTGTTGTAGAAACAAAATTAATGCCCTTTTCTTCAGCATATTTTTCAGCAGTAGAACCTTTAGGTCCATAAACAGTTTTTACATCCATCTTTCTGAAAGCATCAGTAGAAATTTCTGTTCTTTTACCTTTAAACACAATAGCATCTAAATATTTACAGTTATATATACTATAACCGTCGATTTTAAATACATTTTCAGGAATTTCAATACTTCTGATACCTGCATCATTAATTGCACAAAGTCCAATATCTTTTACAGTTGATGGAATATCAATATAACTTAAACTTTCACAACCCTGGAAAGCACATGAACCAATAGAGGTAATACCCTCATTTAGTTTAACATATTTTAATCTCTCGCAATAATGAAAAACATCACCAATCATTTTTTTCACTGTATTTGGAAAATAAACCTTTTCAACATAACTATCTTCAAAAGCTGAGTCGCAAACAGTTTCTACACCGTTAGGAATAGTATAAGTTCTTGGCCCACGAGCAGGATAACGAACAAGTTTCTTTTTATCTTTAGTAAATAGCACACCATTAACTGCTGTATAATAAGGATTATCCTTAGCAACTGTAATAGTCTTTAAGTTAAGCATAGCTTCTAAGGCATTCGGTGATTCAATAGACTTTGGTAGATAAATAGTTTCAATCTGTGTACCTTGAAATGCATAATATTTTAATTCTTCTACACCTTCTGCAAGTTTAACAGATTTCAAGTTATAACAACCATCAAAGCAATATGTATGCAATGTTTTACATTCTGATGGAATATTTACTGATGTAATAAATCTACAATTTCTAAAGGCATCTTCATCTACACCAGCTACAGGTAAATTATTAATTTTGTTCTCAATAGTAAGACTTTGATACTTATTTATATAATTATCAACAACAAAATATCTTTCAAATCTACTTTCATAAATACAACCGTTCTTAGCTATTAAGTCTTTTTTCTTATCTATGACAAAATCAAATTTTCTTCCGGCATAATAATAAACATCTCTAATTGCTACTTTAAGATAAATAGTTTCATTTTTTGCCAGATAATATGTAATATCAAATCCACCGTTTCTGGTTTCATTATTCATTGAACTGGACTTTATATATTCAGTAGGATTTAGATTATTAGGCTTAAATAAATATGCTTTCATACCCACAATTTCTGATGAGTTAGCATAAAATCTGTAAACACCTGCTTCTTCAGCAGTAATCTTATAAGTCCTCATAGGCTCTTCTTTAGTAAAAGTTAAATCGCTCTCTTTGTATTGTGTATCATTAATAGTTACTGCAATAGCGTTCTTAGTGTCAACTTCATCATAATTTTCATCAGCACTTACACTGGCTAGCAAAATGAACACACTTAGCAAAGTTATAATTGATAATAAAATTGATAATGTTTTTTTCATAACACCCTCCAAATAGTTTATGAGGATAGTATATAATAAATATATTTCATTGTCAAATTTATCTATATAAATAAGTCACCTACCAACATGATAGGTGACTTAAGTAAATTATTTAACTTTCACATTTAAGGATTTGCTCCATGTAGAATAAAGCTTTGTTGACTTACCTTTAACTTTAACATTTTTATAAGTTCTAATACGAACATAATACTTCTTCTTAGATTTCAAATTAGAAATTAATTTAGTAGTTACTTTATTATTAGTTACATTTAATAATTTTGCACTCTTAAAATTAGAGTTCAAACTATATTGCAACTGATAACCGTTAGTTTGAGAAACTTGCTTTTTCCACTTAACTTTTACTTTCTTTTTACTTGAAGATAAATTAGTTAAGGTTGTTGATTTAGGAAAAATAGTAAAAGTTTTGTTAACTGTTCCACTATAATTACCTTTAAACTTTATTGTAACCTTGTAATTACCAACATTTTTAAGACCTTTACTATATGCAACAGTATAATTAGAATTGTTGATTTTCTTACCCTTAGAATCTTTAACTATAACTAACGGTTTGATAGTTTTACCGTTATAAGTAAAGGTATTACTTGAAAGTTTAGCACTTGATATTTTAGGAATAATCTTTGTTGAAAGTGTCTTTTTGCATACTGAACAAGTAGTAACTATTTTGCCATTCTTATTGATTGTAGCTTTTGTTACAGTGCTTACTTTTGTATGACCATTGATACAAGGATTATCATTATTAGGTGTCATATCAAGTAGGTTATAATACCATATGGTTTCGCCATTTGGATCTAGACTTGTTGTTTCATTATTAAATTTATAGGTAACACCATTAACAACAATGTTTGTATTTTCATTAAAGCGATAACCTGAATTATAGCCATCATCAGTTAATTTTACATAGACATTATAACTGTACTTAGTGTTAGCTTCAAAAGAAGTTATTAACTTACCCCAACTACCTTCAAAATCACCATATCTACCGTTCCAATATTCAGAAGAAGTAATACCACCTTTTCCTGTTAGCCAACCTTCATTATCAATATAATAAGGTGCATCACTAGGAACTTTACCTGAAAATATAGGTTTATCTCCAACATTAAAGCTTAACTTTGCATTATTGACTTCAATCTTATCAATATACTTTATCTTAACAGGTTTAATTGTTTTTAGAGCAAATGCAAATAAAGTTGTGTTGTCTTTACCAATAGTAATGTTATCAGGTTTTACAACAGTATCACCAAACTTAAAAGTTAAATCGGAAACAGTTGAAAATGTATGACAATTCTTAGCTTTCAAAGCTATACTGTACATATATGTTTTGCCTTCTTCAAATTTAGTTATCTTTTTATCATTAGGCAAAGCATTGTTTTTTTCTTCATCAGAATACCAATAGGCTACCGGTACAACTGAACCATCATCTTTTCTTTTCATCTCTTCCCAATATTCATATTCAATATCATAATCTTCAAAATTATCATCATCTTCAAAATTATCATCAAATTTAAAAGCAGTTGCTTTTGGTGTATCACCATCATAATAAGAAAAAGTTGCACCACTGATTTCTAGTTTATTAATTTGGCTAAACTCTATATCTTTAATAAAATCTACGTCAAGATAATTGCCTTTATCAAAAACATAAAAGCTCCATGAAGGTATTTTTTCGCCATTTACGGTCATAGAAATTTTATTTTCTGAAGGGAAAGTATAACCATCTTTCGCTTTTAATCGCATAGAATAGGTGTATTTTGTATTCTCTTTAAAGTTATAAAACTTCTCATCTTCATCGTGATATGACATTTGAGTAGGATCTGATAACCAATACGCAACTGAAACGGTTGAATTATTATCTCGTTTTTCCATTTCACTCCAGCGCTCATACTCAATTTCATAGTGAGCATCACTGTTAGCTATCTTAGCAGTTGCAACTGGTGACATTCCTGCTTTGTAATCAAAGGTTACATTTGTAATGTCAATGTTCCTAACAGAATAATCATCATTATCTTCTGCATAAACGGACATAGGCACTAATGATGTAACCATTAGCAAAGATAAAAACATAGCTAACCATTTTGTCTTAAAAGTTTTTTTCATAATAAATTCCTGCCTTTCTTTAAAAATAATATTGATTATTTCAGTTTTTTATCTTTAGAATATCAAAAATATTCATATGATAAATAAATTGAAAGTAACTTCTTAAATAAATAATCAATAAATATGTTATCTTTAATTAAATTATAACAAATATATTTATAAGTAATAGAATTATTTCCAAATAGGCATTGACAAAATGGAAACTAGGGTATTGAATATAAGTATTATAGTTGTATAATAAATATATAAAATTAAAGGAGGTAGCAATATGGAATTTAAGGACAAACTTATTGAATTTTTAGAATTGCTTGATTGTACTGCTAAAGATTTATCTGATACTTCAGGCCTTTCTGCTGCAACAATTAGCAGATATAAATCAGGTGACAGAGTACCGGAATCTAATTCTGATAATTTCACAAATTTAGTTAAAGGCATAGTTGAAATCAGTAAGAATAAGGATATTAAATCTCTTACTATTGAGTCGGTAACAAGTGAATTTTTACCTTTGGTTAAAAATACTGTTATTGATACAAAAAACTTGCAATCTAATTTCAATATTTTACTTAACACTTTATCGATAAATATATCTGAATTATCAAAGTTTATGAATTTTGATCCATCATATATTTCAAGAATTAAGAATGGACAAAGACAACCATCTAATCCACAAGAATTCATAAACAATGTAGTAGGTTTTATTGTTCGTAGATATAATAGTAACTCAGATAAAATTCAAGTTTCCAAACTAATTAATTGTGACAGTTCAAAGTTAAACAATCCTAATAATTATACTTTATTACTTGCAAAGTGGCTTTCTGATAACGATTCAGTAAAAGTAAAGAAAGATGATATATCAGGTTTTCTTGAGAAAATTGATGAATTTGATTTGGATGAATACATAAGAGCAATTAATTTTGATAAATTAAAAGTGCCTACTGTACCATTTCAGCTACCTACTTCAAAAAGTTACTATGGATTAAAAGAAATGATGGAAAGTGAACTTGAATTTCTAAAAGCTACTGTATTATCTAAATCTAAAGAGCCTGTAACTATGTACAGTGATATGCCAATGAATGAAATGGCCAAAGACCCTGAGTTCCCAAAAAAATGGATGTTTGGTATGGCATTGATGCTAAAGAAAGGACTTCACTTTAATCAAATTCATAATATAGACCGTTCATTTGAAGATATGATGCTTGGTTTAGAAAGTTGGATACCTATGTATATGACAGGACAAATATCTTCATACTACTTAAAAGGACAAACAGAAGGTGCTTTTTCTCATTTAATCAAGGTATCAGGTACTGTTGCTTTAGTTGGTGAGGCAATTACCGGTTATCATAATAAGGGCAAATACTACCTTACAAAAAATAAAAATGAAGTTGCTCACTACAAGGAATATGCAAAATGCTTACTTTCAAAGGCCACCCCATTAATGAAAGTGTACAGCAAGGACTCACATAAAGAATATGAAAAGTTCTTATATTCAGACTCTAAAGTAAAAGGAAATCGTTACTGTATTTTGTCTTCATTATCGTTACATACAATTTCGGATAAATTGTTGTCAAGTATCTTGAACAATAATAATGTTGATAAAGAAATGCAGAATAAAATTATGGATTATGTTTCTTTACAAAAAGAAATGATAAATGCTATTTTGCAACATAGTTGCATTACAGAAGAAATACCTATTCTATCAAAAGAAGAATTTGAAAAATTTCCTATTGCATTACCACTTTCAGGTATGTTCTTTGAAAAAGATATTTATTATACATGGCAAGATTATAAAGAACATTTACAACTGATTAGGGAATTTGAAAAGAATAATGCTAATTACAGGGCAATAGAAAATCATAAATTCCCTTTTAGAAATATTCAAATTTATATACATCAAAGCAAATATGTAATGGTATCGAAAAACAAAACTCCATCAATACATTTTCTTATTCGTCACCCAAAAATGAGAAATGCCTTTGAAAATATGATAATTCCTATTATTGAGGAATAACAAGGAAATCAATTTTAAAATTAAATAGGCATGGCAAAAGCCTGAGGAAATACTTAAATGTATCTTCTCAGGCTAAATTTTCACTATTTAAAATTTATTAAGTTCTCATAGCTCCATCTACTGATAAAATTTCACCGGTTACATATGAAGCCATATCACTTGCTAGGAACAAGAAAGCATTTGCAATATCTTCCGGTTCACCTACTCTGCGAAGTGGAATTGCTGCCTTTAGTGGTTCAATCATTTCTTTTGGTAATGATGATACCATATCAGTATTTGTGATACCCGGAGCAACTGCATTTACTCTAATATTAAAAGGTCCAAGTTCTCTTGCTAATGACCATGTTAAGCCATTAACTGCTGATTTACTGGTTGGATAACCAATACCGGAACGCTGACCACAAATACTAACCATTGAACTTGTATTTAGGATACAACCATATCCTTGCTCTTTCATAATCTTTACAGTTGGTAAAATACCATTCATAATTGAATTGACATTTAACTGCATAATGTTTGCAAATTGCTCTGATGTGTATTTATCAAGTGGTGTACTATCAGACACACCTGCATTATTCACCAGAACATCAATTTTGCCATACTTCTCTTTGATACTGTTGATCTCTGTTTCAACAGCTTTTGCATCCTTTAGATTTGGCCATGCACCACTAACTTCCCAAGCTGAATTTTCTGATTTTAGAGAAGTAACAGCTTTATTTTCTGTACAGGTAAATCTAACTCTTTTAGAATTTCTCCACTACAATATATCAATGACATTCCCCTCTCTGTTCTAGATTATAGTTAAAATAATCTAAGTTATATACGCATTTTATGACACTTCATATCTATAATAATTACTGAGGTGATTATTTTGAAGTATGATAATTTGCAAAGTTTGATACAAAACAGTAATAGTACAAGAAAATACTTTTTATCTTTACCGGTTAATGTTCAATTGGAACTTCATAAACATAATGAATATATACATTCAGCCCATCAACTTCATAACCTTGTATATTCTATGGAAAATAATCTTTATAATATAAATGACAATAAATGAAGTTTTCTCAAGGTTTCCAAGTAGTTATATATATTAAATTGGCTAAAGTAATATTTGATAAAAAAGAATTTTGCTAGTTAGCTATCGCTAACTTTTACTTTTAAGTAAAGCAGATACTAATGTTAGTATCTGCTAATTACTATTATACATTATACATATGTCAAATTTTTAATGAAAGCAGTAAAATATCTAATAAAAAGATTATACTAGATTTCATTTTGTCACAATATCGAGGAGAGTTTTGTAACTATCAACTACATCATAAACAACCTCACCGTTACTAATAGCTTTGAAATGTTCTCTTGCACAATGAATTTTTGATTCTTCAATCAAACGAAGTTGCATTGAATTCATAGAACCCTTAGTTTCGGCAACGAAATAAATGTGCTTTACAGTACCCTCATAAAATGCAATAGCCCAATCAGGATTATAATGTCCTACTGGGGTAGAAATATAAAATCCGTCTGGAAGTTTAACATATACTGCAACATCCTTATTCACATCTAATTCCGTTGCAAAGTCTCGCTCATTTGTGGAGTCATACACAATATGGTCATACAAGTGCTTTTTAGCTTTCATTGCATTTGTACCAAGACGACCCTTAATTGTTGGGTCGGTAAATACATCTGTACCATATTTTTCATCCATAACATCATATGTAATATGTTCAATAATTGAAGTTGCCTTTTGGTCATTAATTAATGCTGATGCCTTAATAATAAATTCCTCCGGATTTTCCTTAAACTGATTAAAAACAGTAGGCTTGATTCCTTTGAGAATTTGAATAATAGCTTTTCTTGTAAGACCTGTATCATCTACAAGTTTACCGATTAAGTCATATTTTACATTAGAATTTGATGGAGTTATATTGCCATAACTTGCAGATTCTTCTTTTACAAAAGACTCACCACTAACCAATTCATCTTTTGATCTAATTTGTTCCATTGCACCTGTTTCAACTTTGAAATATATTTTTGATACACGCAACTTTCTATCTAATGAATCAATAGCTTTTCTTACTAATTCATCAGTATCAAAGTCAACAACATAAACAGATTTTGAATTAATCTTTGACCATAGTGCTTTAAATTCAGGCATAGCTAATTTGCTTTCATCAACCACAAGTTCAACATTGTTGCTACGAGCATTTTCAGGTTGCATAGTTCTGCTGTCATAAATTGAGTCGATAATCTCAATTACAGAAGCTGCTGAGTCAGCAACTTCTTCTGCAACCTTAATTTCACCATTTGCCTTATCTTCATAGTACTTGTCTGTTAAAATGCCTTTTTTGTCAATATAACCATTAACAATAAGGTCAAATTGAATAGCATTAGCCATACTGTAGTCAACTACTTGTTCATTACCGTTATTATCTTTAATAACTTTGCCAACAAACAAATCTACTGTAACTGCTTTTGGTCTGTCTGAAACTGCATCGGCAATTTCACTCTGTAATCCTTTAGCAAAACTATCATAGCTTTCACTGGCAATAACAGTCAGCAAATTTACATTATGAACATCATTGCCGAGAGCATTAGTATCCATACGCTCACCATCTTGGTTAACGCAAAGACGAAGTCCACGACCAACTTCTTGTCTTTTTCTTGTTTCACTAGAACTTTGCTTTAGCGTACAAATTTGGAAAACATTAGGATTATCCCAGCCTTCGCGAAGTGCTGAATGAGAAAAAATAAAACGAACAGGAGAACGCTTAGGGTTTCTATCAAGCAAAAGTTCTTTATTTTTCATAATAAGGTCATAAGCGTCAACATCATCTGTTGTTCTTTCTTTTTTGTTTTTCAACTTACTGTCAACCATTTTGCCTTTTTTATCAATAGAAAAATAGCCGGCATGAGTTTTTTCAGCAGGAATAGAATCTAAATATTTCAAATATTCATCTTCACCTACACCCATTTGAAGGTTGCTGACAATATCGTTATATTCTTCTTCAAACATATCTGCATAGATACCATTGATAGGTTGACCTGAATCATCATACTGTTTATACTTTGCAACTTCGTCAATAAAGAATAAGGAAAGGACCTTAATATTTTTATAGAACAGTTCTCTCTCCCTTTGAATATGAGAAAGAATTGTCTCTCTAATTTGAATACGGCGTAACTGTTCTTCACTCACTTTACCTATAACATCACCAGCAAAAATCTTTATGCCATTGATAAATTCAACAGAATCATCACGACCATCAATTCTAGAAACAACAAAGCCTTCCTTGTATTCTTCCATTTGACCGGAATTGTCATAAAGATTATATCCTTCAGTTACTGTTCTAGTAATTTTACGGACACCTGTTGCACCTTTAAAATCAAACTGAATTGTAGCAGTAGGTGCAGACTTAGAAAGATTTATACTTTCCAGATATACATAACTTTCTGTTGCAGTACTACCGGATTCAGTGATACCTTTTACTGCGATTTTCTTAACAAGACGCTTGTTATATGCTTCCATTGCATCAAGACGATAAATCATATTATAAATGCTATCTGACTTATGAGTAGCAGAATAACGAAGGGTTAGCAAAGGATTAAACTGTTTTAAGTTTTCTTTAGTCTTTTTGCCTTCAACAGACTGGGGTTCATCAATAATCATAATAGGATTAGTCTTAGCGATAATATCTATTGGTCGGCGAGAACGGAATTCATCAAGTTTCATATAAATTCGTCTTGCATCTTTACCTCTGGCATTAAAAGCCTGTGAATTGATAATCATAACATTAATTGAATTATCGGAAGCAAAACGGTCAATCTCAGTAAGTTGTGATGAATTATAAATAAAGAAACGGACTTTCTTACCATATTCTTCAGCAAAGTGTTCTTGAGTTACTTGGAAAGACTTATAGACACCTTCACGAATAGCAATACTAGGAACAACTACAATAAACTTGCTCCAACCATAGTGTTTATTAAGTTCATACATGGTTTTTATATATGTATATGTTTTACCAACACCTGTTTCCATTTCAATAGTCAAGTTAAATCTGCCTTCAAGTTTTTCTGACGGTTTGATTTGATTTGCTCTTTGTATTGTATTAATATGTTCCAAAATCAATCTATCATTTAATTCTGGTACAATTTTGTGGTTACTCCAACCCGTATAGTCAAGATCTTCTGTTGTAGATTGTTGATAAGTACCACTACCTCTATCCATCATGTATGACGGTGTTAAATAAGGTTGTCCGGCAAATACATCAACAACTGCTTTTGCTGCATCTGCTTGGAATTTCTGATGCTTAAATTTTAACTCCATAACAATATCTCCTTAAATAACCTTAACTCTTGTGTCAGGAGCTAACAATTTAAAAATTTCCCCAACATTAATTTTGGATGGGCTATTAGCAAAACTACTGTCACGAAACACTGCACGAAGTGGTTGCATCTTTGCAATTTTCTTAATTACTTCATCAGGAATATTTTCATCGAAGCAAGCAACAAGGTCACCGTCATTATAGTTATGAATAGTATAACCATCGATATTAACAGACTTATAAGGCAATGAAAGTGGTAGTCCCCAATCAAGAAGACAACCAAATAATAAATCAAGGTCGTTACGGTCAGCCTTAATATTAGACTCAAACTGTTCAAGAAGATTTTGAGAATAATCTGATGGTGAATAGAATACATCGGTCATATTGCTATCAGCTAACTTTAGAACTCTAAATCCCACATCCAGTGTGGAGTTTTGAGAGTTGAGAATGGAATTATCTCCACTCTCCTCAAGAATTTTCTTTCCGGCTCTACGAATACGCTCCTTGCCTATTTCGCAAATATTTTTGTATCCGGCTTTATATGCCTCAGACTTTTCATCAGTTTTCTCTGGTAGCTGAACCATAATAAACTTATTATTTTTATTGTCATAGCAATTTACACGCATAGTTGCCTCGGCCGTGCTTGCACTACCAGAGAAAAAGTCAAGTACAATATCATTATCATTAATAAATAGACGAAGAAGTGTTATTAATAGTAACTGAGGTTTTTTTCCATTAGGAAATTCTATTCCACCTTCAGAAAATAAAGCCGCTGTACTAATTTGTTGCCAAAAATCACAAATCAATGTCCCCATATCAAGAACAATTCTACCAGTTGAATCAATACACTCTTGCATTACATTTTTTAAAAATGCCATTCTTCTTCCTTTATAGCAATATTGAGAAGTGCCAGTTTCATCTTTATACTCAAAAACTGTTTCCCAGTTATCTTTTGATAATTGAAGTGTTTCTTTAGGAATTGAAGTATTTCTACCTCTTTGCCATATCTTATCTGAGTTCTGAAAGTAAAAATTTTGAAACTTTTTATCATTAATATCTTTATTATGAATACCAATAGACTTTAAGTAATCATCTAATTTATAAACCTTCCATTTGCTACATTCATCACCAATTTTATCAACATACCATTCATAATAATTATCCCACCTGTCCTTTTTTAGATACTGTGGATTAATTGTTAAATAATTCTTTTTCTTACAATAAAGCATACAATATTCTTTAGTTTTAAGAATTTTTTTATCTCTATGAGACAATTTGACTCCACTTGCAGTACTCATTTTGATAGCAATATTATTTATAAAATTATCTGAACCAAAAACTTCATCACATATATGTTTTAAATTATAGATTTCATTATCATCTAAACTAATTGCAATAACCCCATCATCAGAAAGCAAATTTCTTGCTAGCATAAGGCGTGAATAAATCATTGAACACCAATCGGAATGGAAACGACCGTTAGAGTCAGTATTTCTGAACAATCTATTTCCTTCTTCGTCAAGTTCACCAGTTTCGTCTGCGTATTCTTCACCTGTCATTTTAAAATCATCATTGTAAATAAAGTCATTACCTGTATTATATGGAGGGTCAATATATATCATTTTAACCTTGCCAAGATAACTTTCTTGTAAAAGTTTTAGGACTTCCAGGTTATCTCCTTCAATATAAAGGTTCTCCGTATCGTCCCAATTCACAGACTCTTCCTTGCAAGGCCTTAATGTTTTACGAATAGGCTTGTTTGCTTCAACAATAGATGCCTTCTTGCCTACCCAAGTAAATTCATACGCTTCGTCACCGTCAATAATATCTTTTGAAAGTAGTTGCTTTAGCATTTCAAAATTAATAGCCTTTTTCAAGTTGCCGTTTTCATCTTTTGCTTCTGTTATACAACTAGGAAACAATTCACCTATTTTCTCAATGTTCTTCTCAGTCATATCAACTGATTCCATTTTCATTTTATCCATTAGTTTGTTCCTCCTAATACCTTCACCAGATATTTCATCACAACACTGGTTAGTTCAATCACGTATTCAATCTCGTCACAATTTACAGCATCATTGTGCTTAACGTGGTTATTCTGAAATTTCGTATAATACTCGATTATTTTTACCACCATATTTCTAAGCTCATCTGATGCGCCTTTGGCTTTTAATCGAGATCCTAAATCACTGATTTGGTTTTCCAAGGACTTATTATTTCCAAGTAAATCTTTAACAAGAAGTTCAAATGCAAGTCTCATATCATCCAAGGTGTTTCTTTCAAATATACCACCTTCATATTTTGCCAAAGCACTATCATATTGTTTTAAGGCCGTATCATGACGGGATAACCAATGTTTTGTCTTTTGAACAAGTTCTGTTTCACTTATTTTTTCTGTTGCTAAATGTCCGTATCTCTTAAATAACTGTAGTTTAAGTTTTTCGGCGTCCTCATTATCGCGAAACAGTGGCAATTCAAGCAATTCCTTAATTATTCTAAATTGCTCTGGTGCCTCAAAAACACTAATATTTTCTTTTAAAGCAGTTCTTTTGTTTTTCGCATCAAATGGATATGCTCCATGTGGAATAATTTGATTAAAATCAATAGCATAAGAATTACAATATTCAATAATTTTCATGCCTGATAATCCGGTATTTGTTTCAGCCAGCACATCGCAGGCATAACTTAAGAATGTGTCATCTAGTTTTGCCATTCGCTACATTGCCTCCCATTCTTTCTTGAGCTTCTTAAGCTCAGTGTTCATTTGCATTTGCTTATTAAGTTGTTTTTCTTTTCTGATTTTTGATTTCAATTTTGAAATTTGCTTTTGCAGTGCCTGTTTCTGTTCATCCTTTTGTACTGATTCTTTCAGTGTTTCGGTAGGATTACTTGGCATCAAATTATCACCGGCTATTTGTCGTACAAAGTTCTCATAGACAGAATCAATATTCAAACCATCTAATTTTAAAGGTAATTCTTCTTCGGCTAACCAATCTGTATGATAGTAACCGGTTACTTTAAAGGCATTAGTACTTGATAATGAATTTTCTTTATAGCCAATATAGGCTTGAAATTTATTATCATATTCAAGTATAAACAAAATATGATAAGGTATTTCCCTATCAATTTGGCGAAGTAGGCTTTCATCTAGAGTAGGGTTATTCAAACGAATTTGAAAGACTTCCAGTTCTGTTACATTTGTTCCGGGTGCTAGATTTGTTGTGGAAACTGCAATTTTGTTCTTCCAATAAATAACCTTTACCTGTTCTACAAATATCTTTTTTAGAGCAGGTGATATATCCAATTTATCATAGAATTTTTGTTTGGGAATTCTTTTGTTGAATTCAGTTGATTTTGGTAGTACAAAAATAATAATCACCTACTTTACAACTAAGAAACATATAAGTTCAAAGTCATCTAAACCTGAAACTGTTGACATTAATGCCGATGTGCCACCTGCTGAAAACAAGCTATCAATGTCACTTTCTTCTTTACTATCAATTATAGAATTAATTGCATCACTAAGAAGTTCTGATATTTCTAACATATCTCTACCGTCATCAGTTTCTTCATTAAATTGTTTACAAAGTTCCTTTACCGGTTCTTTCTTACCACGACAAAGCAACCTTATATCATCAAGCATTTTCTTAGGATTAAGATAATCACAAATAACCTCACCGTCATTTCCTATATAAACCATATAGAATGGATGGATTCTGTTTTGATTATCTACATTTACATTGTTGTTTATATTTTTAAGTATGAATATTACACCTTGTGGTAATTCATCGGTTGCCGGAACTACTGCATGCATACCCTTTGGCATTTTTTCTAAATCATCATGAGTTTTCACATATTCAAGTAGGTCTAACCTAAATTCATTAAGACCTAAATCCATAATTGATATACCTGTTGACATATCTTCAATATCAACAACTTCTTCTTGCAAACGCTTGAGTTGTTGTTTTCTATATTCAAGGTCACCTTTTTCTTCAGAATTGATAAGGTCATCGTCACCTGTAGAAGTCATTACAGTGATTTTCATTCTTGTTTCAACTCTACCTTTTAGATTAATATATTCATCCAAATCCATATCAGGCCAGAAATTTACAAGTTGAATGTAGTTGTTTTTGCTACCAATACGGTCAATTCTACCAAAACGCTGAATAATCCTGACGGGATTCCAATGAATATCATAATTTATAAGATAATCACAATCTTGTAAATTCTGTCCTTCGGAAATACAGTCAGTAGCAATTAATAAATCAATCTCTGTTTTGCTATTTGGCATTAAGACATCTCTGCCCTTGGAAAGTGGTGAGAAACAAGTTAGAACATTGTTGAGTGTTGCTCTAAAGCCTTTTATTGTTGTTTTGCCATCAATTGAACCTGTGATAACTGCTGTATCTAAACCATACTTATTTTTTATATATGTACTGACATTATTATAAAGATACTCTGCAGTATCTGAAAAAGCTGTGAAAATTAAAACTTTCTTATTTCCCGGATTAATCGGATTTTCAATCTTTTTAGAAAGTAATTTCAATAATGCTTGGAGTTTACTGTCATGCTCAGGGGTAATATCTGCAACCTTCAAAGTCAGTAACTCTAATGTTTCAGCATCTTTCATTAACTCAGCACGCCAAGTTTCGTAGTCCATATCTGCAAGGTCAATTTTTACCTTTTTACCTACAGTAAAATATTCTGTATTGCCATCATCAATATCAAAATCAGAATCTGAGGCTTCATACATATCAATATTTACTTTACCATACTCTTCAAAACGATTGATAGCTTCAATTGTTGTATTGATATGTGCCTTAATTCTTTTTAAGGTAAGTTGGAATGAATTTACAGAACTTTCCAGACGCTTTAAAAGATTGATACTCATTAACCGTCTGATACCTTGTTCACGACCTTGTTGAGTAAGATTTTCGCCTTTATTATGAGTAAGGTCCATATACTTTTGAATTTTACTAGGAAATATATGATTAGATGGAGTATAGATACAAAGGGACAACATCTTTAACTGCTCATATATTTCGTTATAGTTAATAGCAGAACTCAAATCAGTAAGTTTTGGACGAAGTGAAATAGGTTTCTTTCTTTCAGGAAATTTACCTATCTCAGTTGTATCATAATACTTTTCAATATGTTTTCTTGATCGTGCAATAGTAACACTATCCAATAATTCAAAGAAATCAAAATCAAGTGTTCTTAACAAAGCATCTGTGGTTCTATTATTTGGTTCAAGTTCACTCCAAGCGTTGAAAGACTTTTGTGCTTGTCTAAATATTTCGTCAATTGTTTTCTTAGTATCAAGTTTTTCATTAATTAAATTTGAATTACCTTCATATGCAATCGCCAACTGATTTTTTAAATCTATAAATTTATTATTTACCGGTGTAGCTGACAACATTAAAACCTTTGTTTTGACACCTGGTTTCATAATTTTTTCCATTAATTTAACATAACGATTTTCATGGGTATTTTTATGAGTACCGGTACCATTACGAAAGTTATGTGATTCGTCAATTACAACAAGGTCATAGTTTCCCCAATTTAATCTATCTAAATCTAAACCGTTTGAAATACCGTGTGTTCTTGATAAATCAGTATGAAACAGAACATCATAATTAAGTCTATCTTCAGCAATAGGATTGTTTACATAGTTATCTTTATAAGTATTCCAATTTTCTGCCAATTTTTTAGGACATAATACAAGGACACTTTTGTTTCTATTTTCATAATACTTAACTACTGCAAGTGAAGTAAATGTTTTACCAAGACCTACACTATCTGCAAGAATGCAGCCATTATATCGTTCCAGTTTATTAATAATTGCAAGTACAGCATCCTTCTGAAAGTCATAAAGCATATTCCATATTTTGCTTTGCTTAAAACCTGTAGCTTCATTTGGCAGTTCATCCTCTGAAATATCTTCAAGAAATTCACTGAATACATAATACAATGTAATAAAGTAAATAAGTTCAGGGGAATTCTCATTATAAGCAGTTGTTATATTCTCTATAACCATTGAAGTAACATCTTGAAGTTTTTCTTTATCATTCCATATTTTATCAAATAATTCTATATATGAATTAGATAAAGGAAAACCAATACGACTAATCATATTGTAACTATTATTTCCACGCTCACAGCCAATATCGACCGTTGTAAATCCATTAATAGGCATATATGTCATTTTGTCTTCTTTTCCGACTATATTAAAAAATCCACTCATATATTCGCCTGTAGTATTTGATTTAAATTTAGCTTTTCTCTTTATCCAATCAGCACATTCCTTTGCTATGGATTTTTGTGTCATTTCATTACGAAGTTTTATCTCAAATTCTGTACCGTAAAGACTATTTTCACGATTTAACCTTGGAATATAAAATTCTCTCTTTTGCTTTGCAGCTTTTTCTTTAATAAAAGTTGGTGAAGTAAAAATAAATCTAAATTCGTCTATATTTTCTAATTGCTTTTTTAATTCTTTATAAGCATACATAGAAAAACATGATGCAGCAATTGATAATTTGCTGCCTTTAGTTATCGTTGATATTAAATCATCACGCACAATTTCATTAATATTATCAAATATCTTTGTATCCATAAAATGCTCCTTAAATACTAAAATAAAACAATTAGTGTATATATTTTGTATATTTCAACACAGTACATTATAAAATAAAAGAATATTTTTGTCAATAATATACTCAATATGTAAATAATTTTACATAAATTTTAATGATAAGTCCCAATTATGGGACAGTAAAGTCTCCCCTTTCAAATAATCTTATAAAACATATCTACAATTGCAAATACTAAAAAATGAGCCTATTTTACAAACATTCTTTGTTTCATAATTTTATATCACATAACAACATTGTATTTTATTAAATTATGCTTTATAATAATACAAAAATGTATATTTCTTAAAAAATTAATAAAGTGAGGATATAAAATGAAATGTCTAAATTGTGGTACAACAACAGACCATTATCTTTGTAGTTGTTGTCAAAATCCTGATATTCTAGATAAAATTTTCAATGAAATAAGATTTTATAATCAAGAAAAATGTTCCAATCCGAATATAATGGAATTTGCTAATGGACTCACAGAAAAGTATGCTGAACGAAATATAATACCTGAATTACTTGAAATGTTTGATTCAGGAATAACTGATTTTTATTATTGTTTGTACTACAAAATGTGTAGGGATGTTCAATTTGAAGAGAAAGCAATTCACTTCATACAATCTCATGATATAAATGATATTCGTACTCAAAATATACTGTACAATTTAATTGATAGTTATATTCCAAATGATTTTATAAAACCACAAAAATGGTGTAATATTATTGTTGAGAATAAAACCCTATGTTGTGAACTGTACATGATTGCTGCTAAGTATTTCTCAATGATAGGTGAATATGATTTATCTGATACTATTGCAGATAGAGGGCTTGTTCTTTGCAAAGGCGATAATTATAAATCCTTTATGATGTATGAACCTAATGAATTAATTTTTAAATTATCAAAGCAAAAAAGCGATACAAATAGATATCGCACTAAAAAGCCATACTGGCCTATTACAGAAGAACGAAGAAGAGCAGTTGCAGTGTTCTACGATAAAAAAGGTATAAAATATCCAAGAATCACACTAAAACCAAAGAAAGTTAATGAGAATGATTTTTCTCCAATTAATGAATGTTTTGAAGATAACTTTGACAACTACTGTGCTTTTTGGTGTTCTGAATCGTTCAGTATTTCATCAGCAAAAGTATTTATCAAATTGCAGCAGTAAAGGTTTGTAATAAGTTAATTGTTGATGAGTTTCAACAGTTAGTCCGTCCTTGGGATGGTAAAGCAACTATAAAAAATGCTGCAAAAGAATCAGGTATTGAACTTTCTGCAATTGAAAATGCAGAAGATGTTGACTTAGTTATGCAAAAATTTTTTGAATTTGTTGGTAGCGATATATTGGTTTCTACCGGTGCATTAGGGAATCAAGCAAAACTTATTTCTCGAGCAGCAAGATATTCCGGTATGAATGAAATAAAGAACGAATTTTATGATATTCTTGATTTAGCAGCTGAAACTTCTGAAGAGTTTGATTTTGATAACAATACCCGTGAATATTTGTTGGCATACTTCTCCATTCGTGAAGGTAAAACAGCTTTAGAAAAAGCAGAGGTCAATAAACAACTATATGATGCACTAAAAGAATATGGTGAGTAGTATGGAAAAGAAAATAAATTTAACATCTAAACAACAAGAAGCTATTTCTGAAATAGATCATAACTTACAAATTATTGCTTGCGCTGGTTCCGGTAAAACAGAAGTAATAACACGTCGAATTGCTAATATTTTACAGAGCAAACAGGACATCAAACCGGAAAACATAGTTGCTTTTACATTTACAAATAAAGCAGCAGAATCTTTGGAAAACCGAATTGTGAGAGCATTGGGATCTGAATTATCAGCTAATATTAAAACTATGTATATTGGTACAATACATAGTTTTTGCTATAATTTATTAACAAAGTACACAAAACAATTTGACAACTTTAAAATTCTTGATTCTGTGAAAAGTCATTTATTTGTGAAGAGGAACTTTAAAGAATGTGGAATGAGCGATCTTAATCTTGAGCCATACTCTTTTAATATTAATTTATTTTTGCAATGTATTGAAAAAATGATAGATGACTATGAGAATTCAGATAATTGGTCACAGGAACAGCGTGATGTACTTAATAAATACACAAATTTCTTATACAGTAACAACTACATAGATTTTAGCTTAATTATTTTTGAAACAGTGAAACAGATTGAGTCTAATCCCGAAGTTGGTAAATATTTGTCAACGCTTAAATACTTAGTGGTTGATGAATATCAAGATGTGAACGATTTACAAGAAAAGCTTATTTCTCACATAGCAAATTATGGAACTAATATATGTGTTGTTGGGGATGATGATCAAACTATATATCAATTTCGTGGAAGCAACGCAAACAATATGATTTCTTTCTCTAAACGATATACTGATGTTCATCAAGTTTATCTCGATAAAAACTTTCGTTGTGCTAAAGGAATAGTTGATGTAGCAAACAATGTAATTAAAAATAATAAGCGTCGAATAAGCAAGAAAATGATTTCCACAGTTAATGAATCTAATGGAAATATTAAAGCAGAAAGATGTTTTGATGAAATAGATGAATTCAATAGAATTGCTAAAAAAATTATTGAATTACACAACTCAGGTATTCATTATAAAGAAATCGCTATTCTTGTTCGAAAAGGAAAATTTATTAATTCGATAGCTAATATACTTGATGATGCAAATATTCCATATGAAACAGATAGCACTGAACATTTCTTTTCTGGAAATTACTTTAATAGATTCGTCATAACATTACAAATCCTAACTGATATTGATAAAGCAAAACTATATGAATGTTGGAAAGATGTTGCTGAAAGAACAAATTTTAATATAGGATTTAAATTTTTACGAAGTTGTGCAAGAGGAGGTAATCTTCCATTAAGCAAAATTATTCGAGACTTTTGTGATAAAATAGCATTTCTGGATGAAACAGCCAACGATATTGAAACAAGACATATTGATCTTGATGGTATTTCAAAAATACTTGATGATTATGATGAAATATGCGGAGACTGGCAACTATCTGCCCGAATTAATGGTGTACTTAAGTTTCTTGGTACAGACGCTATAAATGAATACAAATACTACAATTTCAAGCCTAAAGATCCAAATGCAGATAATGTTCAAATCATGACTATCCATAAAGCAAAGGGTTTGGAATTCAATACAGTATTTATCCCAAGACTTAACGAAAGGGAATTTCCTACTTTAGGTTTATTTGGCAAAAGATATTATCATGTACTAGGTGGTGTATTCAAGAAAAGCAAAACAAAATATCAAAGTAGTTTGGAAGATGAACGAAAATTATTTTATGTTGCAGTTACCAGAGCTAAACAAAACCTATATATGACTTACTCATTAGCAGCTAAGTCAATTTCTTGCTTTTTAGACGAGGCATCTTCTTCTGCTTATTTAGACATAAATAATAATGATCTAACATATAATCCGAAAGATGTTAAGTATGATTTTACAAAAAGCGATGGTGTTTGTTGTAAACCGAATTCTAAAAATTCAAATTTAGAACAAAAATTGGATAAGGAGCAACTAGAATACACAGAGGTTGTCAAATATGCTCAAAATCAATTGATCGATTACTACAATACCGGAGCTCAATTTTACCCTACCATGCACACAATGCTTAGTGATATTAGGGAATGGAGTCCTGAAAAAATTATGAATGAAGCCTCAAACTTGGAACTTATATAATAAAACTCAAAAAATCCCTCACAATGTATAACATTAGGAGGGATTTTACTATTATAATTTTCACAGAAGCGTTTGCCTCTTTAGTAAATTTAACATTTAATGCAAAATAATTAAATATAGGATTCAATCGCACTATTAGGATTAGCAATTAAAGCCTTAATTTCATCGCTTAAAGCAGAGTCAATTTTATCAATAAACTCTTTTTCCTTTTTATCAAAAACGTTTTATCCTGCCACCAACAGTTAAACCTTCTGGTAATTCGGTGATTTTTGTATAACTTAAATCAAGGTCACCACCAACAGTTAAGCCTTCCGGTAATTTGGTGATTTTTGAACTACTTAAATTAAGGTCACCTTTAACAGTTAAGTTTTTTGGTAATTTAGTGATTGAGGCATTTCTTAATTTTAGGTCACCATCAATAGTTAAGTTTTTTGGTAATTCGGTAATATCTGTGTCAGATAAATTAAGGCTACCACCAACAGTTAAGCCTTCCGGTAATTTGGTGATTTTTGTATAACTTAAATCAAGGTCACCACCAACAGTTAAGCCTTCCGGTAATTCGGTGATTTTTGAACGACCTAAATCAAGGCTACCATTAACAGTTAAGCCTTCTGGTAATTCGGTGATTGGCGTAACAGCCAAATCAAGGCTACCACCAACAGTTAAGCCTTCCGGTAATTTGGTGATTGGCGTAACAGCCAAATCAAGGCTACCACCAACAGTTAAGCTTTCCGGTAATTTGGTGATTGGCGTACCAGTCAAATCAAGGGTACCTTTAACAGTTAAACCCTCCGGTAATTCTGTAATATCTGAGCAATATAAATTAAGGACACCACCAACAGTTAAATCTTTTGATAATTCGGTAATTTTTGTATAACTTAAATTAAGGTCACCACCAACAGTTAAGCCTTCCGGTAATTCGGTGATTTTTGAACTACCTAAATTAAGGTTGCCACCAACAGTTAAACCTTTTGATAATTCGGTAATATTTGACGTAATTAAATCAAAGCTACCACCAACAGTTAAGCCTTCCGGTAATTTAGTGATTGGTGTCCAACTTAAATCAAGGCTACCACCAACAGTTAAGCCTTCCGGTAATTCAGTGATTGAGGCATTTCTTAATTTTAGGTCACCATCAATAGTTAAGCCTTCCGGTAATTTGGTGATTGGCGTAACAGCCAAATCAAGGCTACCACCAACAGTTAAATCTTTTGGTAATTCGGTGATTTTTGTATAACTTAAATCAAGGTCACCACCAACAGTTAAGCCTTCCGGTAATTCAGTGATTTTTGACCAACTTAAATCAAGGTCACCTTTAACAGTTAAACCTTTTGGTAATTCGGTGATTTTTGACCTACTTAAATTAAGGTCACCATCAATAGTTAAGTTTTTTGGTAATTCGGTAATATCTGTGTTAGATAAATTAAGGCTACCACCAATAGTTAAGCCTTCCGGTAATTCGGTGATTTTTGACCTACTTAAATCAAGATTGCCACCAACAGTTAAACCTTTTGGTAATTCAGTGATTTTTGAACTACTTAAATCAAGATTGCCACTAATTTTTAAACACTTTATTTTAGGGAAAATTATACTTAGATCATTAACAGATATTCCCTTAAGTAGTCTATGTATTGCAGTATTAGACAATGTAAGATTACCATCATATGTTAGACATTCAGATAAACTCTTAAATTTTGTTCCTTTAAAATCAATTCCTTCAACAACTAAATCATCAGGTAGTTTTGCAATTTTTGTATCTGTTAATTTAAGTTTGCCACCAACTGATAAACCTTCCGGTAATTTGGTGATTGGCGTACCAGTCAAATCAAGGGTACCTTTAACAGTTAAGTTTTTTGGTAATTTAGTGATTGAGGCATTTCTTAATTTTAGGTCACCATCAATAGTTAAGTTTTTTGGTAATTCGGTAATATCTGTGTTAGATAAATTAAGGCTACCACCAATAGTTAAGCCTTCCGGTAATTCGGTGATTTTTGACCTACTTAAATCAAGATTGCCACCAACAGTTAAACCTTTTGGTAATTCGGTGATTTTTGACCTACTTAAATCAAAGCTACCACCAACAGTTAAGCCTTCCGGTAATTTAGTGATTAGTGTATGAGTTAAATCAAGGTCACCTTTAACAGTTAAATTTTTTGGTAATTTAGTGAAAGAGGTATTACTTAATTTTAGGTCACCATCAACAGTTAAGCCTTCTGTTAATTCTGTAACTCCTAATTCACTTAAATTGAGTTTATCTTCAACAAAGTCCCTTTCAGCTAAATCTTTAAGCCTATCTTCCTTTGGCTTAATTTTAATCACTTCTGAAGTGTGAAATTTTAAATCCAATTTATGACTAACTTTACTATCTTCAATAACGTACCATACATTACTCTCTTCATTTTGAACATTCCATTCTTCTTCACTTAGCACATCGGTCATATTGCAATCGTTACATAAAGAAACATAATCATTGTAACTAACTAAAATCAATTCATTGTAATTATCATCAGCCCAAAGAACTTTAATTTTTCTATCAGAATACAATACTTTTACATCCAGATTAGCACATGTATCATAAGCAGTCACTTCAATTTCTAATGTGAGTGATGGAAAATTACTTACGGTATCTTTGATACAATCAACAAATTCATTTAATGATACACAAAAGAAAGCATCTAAACTCATATCAAGTTCAACAGAATCTTCAATTTGATCGTATTCAAGGTCATTTTCATCCAGCATTTCAGCGAATGAATCACTAACGCCATACAAATAGTCAAAAAGTTCTTCTGAATTTTCAATATTACTAATTTTGATTTTTCCTACCAATCCACCTTCCATAATTACCTCCAAAATTTAATTTTTTAATATTATTTAAGACGCTTATCTAGTTCATGATAAAGATATTCTAATTCAGAATCTGTTAGATCACCTCTATCAACGGATATTTCAGTTTTTCCACTTCTTATTTCAGATAAACATTCCTCAATCTTTTCTTCAACTACCGTATTACGATAGCCCATATAGTCCATAAAATCATCTTGGTTTATCATAATTATTTTTCCTAACATTTAAAACTAAAATTTATACATTTACATTACAATGAAGCTCAACAAATAAAACGGCCTGTTTTGCATAACGACTACGCTTTGTAATAGGTTCAACAAAACTTGCAACTGATTTTTCAAAGGTTAATTTACCACTATCATAAAGTGGTGCAATAGCATTGCATAACTCCATTGGCATATTTCCTACATTGTGATGTTTTACATTAATAATAGTAAAATTATTAGAATTATACTTATTATCACTATCACGCAAAACTGTTACAACATCACCTTCATGCATTTTTTCAATTACTTCAGTTCTACCTTCATATCGTGTACCTTTTACTTCAAAGCGTAACTCAATCTTACCGGTCTGCAAATCATATAACCCATCACTTTTATCAAGATACTCCATAAGTCCAGGTTCATAATAATTTGGTGATACATCTTTAGAAAGTTCATTTCGATGATGTAGTTTATCTAACTCAATTAATAAATTATTAATTTGTTCATTCAAAGCTATTCACCACCTGTTTCATCAATCTCACGATAATAATATTCTTGATCGGCATAAAACTTTTGAAGTTCGCTATCATAGAAAATATCTGTGTCGTGAATTTTGGGCATAATATCGTATCTATCAAATTTAATACAACCATACTGTTCTCTAAGAATAGTATCAATTTCATAAATATCAATTTTTTGATATTGCTTTACTATATCAACAATGATATTCTTCAGTGAAACATCATATTTTCCTTTATAAAAGAATATTGTTCCAAACATTTTTTGCCAAGAGAATCGCTCATCAGAAATGAGAAGGCTTGAATAGAAATAATCATCAAAACCAAGTTCAAAAAGTTCTGAATCAAAACCATTAATTTTCAGTAATTGAATACTGAAAAAGGTTTGATCTTCTGCGAATTCATACGCATCATCACAAAACTCTTTTATCATATCTTTAGTTATACCTGCACACTTTAATTTTTTAAAGTTGATAAATTTATCCGGCTCAAATTCTATTATTTCTAATTCTCTTTTTAGTTCCATAAAAACTTGATAATAAATTACTATATTAGAATATTTAATTCTAAAGGGACTAATATCAAAAGTATCTTCTTTTGTAAACATATCTCTAAAATATTCTTCAGCAGAATTGAAGTTCTTTATAGCATATTTTGAAAATACTAAGAATCCCATTTTCTTTAGATTATATGTATTAATCTCATCAACATCAGCATTCGGGATTACATTTCTGTAAATATCCTTAATTTCATCAAAGAAATAAAAATCATCAGTGAGATTTGAAAGCAAAATAGACTTATTTTCTTCACAAATTTTCTTTTGATCTACACGAAATATTCCATTGCTATTATAATCCATAAGATGGGAAAGATAAGAAGGAATCAACCTTAAATCATAACCATATTCGGAATGGATTAATTCACACAAATCATTCATACTAATTGGAGAATTTTCAACCATAAGAGTATATAGCGTTTTTTCTCTATTAGGCTTACCAAAACGAATAGTTGGCATTTTTGAAAAATGCACTTTACTATACTCTTCAGTTTTTATTTTTGATAAAACTTTTTTCAAAAGATTATGTAATTCGTAAGAATCGTGGATATCATATTTTTCCATTAATTCTGGGTAAGTTTCAAAGAATTTTGCAGTTGAAATTTCTACATCAAGATATGAGCCTAAATCTAAAGTTTCTAAAAGTTCTGAATAATCCAATGAGTTGATATCATAGTAACGGAATCTTTCACCAAATTTCCATAATACAAAATCAGCCTCTGCTAACCTGTTTTTTCGTGTTCTCAACACTTTATCAGTATAGTAAACATCTTCATTAAATGGAATATCTGCATTCTTAAGAAAATTATTAAAAATATCAGAGAATTCTGTAACAGTTACTTCTTTTCTGCAACATTTTTTAATTATAGCTCTTTCTAGATCATATCTATTAATTTTAACCCATTTACCGTCAATAAACATCTTATCTCTGTTAATATAATTCTTTATTCTCAAACGCATACCGGCATCAAGGTTTTGAACATCCTTAATAGCATCTTCTAAATCTTTATTTCCCTTTTTAACACCTAATAAATCCAAGAAATTCCATACATATGGTGGAATACCTAGCCATTCAGAGCAATCCTTAAAATCCAAATTATAAGTTTTATACAAATAAGTATAGTACTCTTCATCAAATAAAGACAAACCTGTTTCTGATATATAGCAAGGTCTTACCTTTTTAATATTTTTATTAACAATCTGTCGAATTCTTTCTCTGGTAACACCGTATTCGTTTCCTATTTCTTCTAGAGTTTTTCCATTTAATTTCATGATAATCATTGATTTTTCGCGATGATTTATTAAATAACATTTTGAAACATAATCAATAAATCTGTCATACACTCTATAACAACGATAATCAACGTATTCAAGTTTTCTTTCTGAAATAAGTTGTCCTATCATTTTCTTAATCTTATCTAATGGAATTTTAACCGGAAACTTAATTCTAGAAACAATTTCAGTAAAACTTAGCCCTTCAAATTTTGTTGTATCAAAGGTATTAATTATAATCCTTTTTACTGTATCATCACTTATAGCTACGCTAGTATCTCCACTGATATAAATTTCTAACCTTTCTTTATGCAGTGAAATGTAATGACTTATTGCATCTACTATTTCATTAACAGAACCCGTACCTAATTTTGGTATCTTCATAAAATCTTCTTTTGACATTAGAACTATATCACTCATATAATTCATATTTTTTTGGAGAAGATGATTTAACGCTCTATTAGACAATTTCAATTCTTTAACAGAAACATCGTTAAGTTTAACATAAGAAAGTATGGCTTTGCGATTTTCTTTGTTGTCAGTAACAGCTAAATTAAAAACAAATTTCTGTTTTTGTGTTGCAGACTTTTCTAACAAATATTCGGAAATTTCATTACTTTTCTTTCGTATATATCTTTTACACGATTTAACTATACTTCTTGCAGAATCACTATCCATATTATGAATATGCAAAAGTTCTTCTTCAGAAAGGAAAATTACTTTATCAAGTTTTTTATATCCATTAATAAGCAATAAATTATACGCTTTAGTAGGAAGTATTTCTAAATCATTGATGGTTGCATCTTTAGAATACAAATACTCTAGAATAATATTATTATCAATGTTGTCTACAATATCGATAGCATTATCAATACTACTAAGATTTTTATAGTACTCAATTTTTTCCACTATATCATTAATTGATTTTTCACCTAAATTTCTTATAGTTGAAAGCATATCCCTATCATAATTCAAAAGATCTTCAACATAATGGATTCCTTTCCGATGAAGTGCATTTGTACTACGAACTGAAAGACCAATTACATCAATAGATAGATTTTCAACATTCATTCTATTTCACTTATCCTAACAAAATTTTTCTAAAACTATTAGCTAATCTTGATAACTCCTCAAGATCAGCTGCAAGAATTTGCTTTTCTTCTTCATCCAGTTTATTGAATAATCTAGGGTCAATGTCAGATAGAAGAGTCTTACATTTAGCTGTATTTTCTACAGGTCTATTAATTAACGCCTGTGTTCTCGTGTTGATGAGAGCCTGTTCAATAGTGTATTGAATATCCTCTGCTAAATATTCGCAATCAGTAGAGAATTTTTCTAAATCAGACCTGTTCATTGGAGTAACAGAGCTATACTTATCAGCAATCTTATCATTAATTGAACTAATACTATTAATGAACTTTTCAGAAAAACCATTCTTATATAACTTTCTTATATCTCTAATAAATACTCGTTGATCAGGAATAACCTTAAGTAATACATTATTAAATAGAAGTTTTTTAATACATTCTTTTTCTTTACTATTCAATTTAGAGATAATAGGTAGCATTTCAGAAAACAAAGTATAAATCTGATAATCTTTAGCAATATGATACTCACCAGGCAACTTTATATAATCCAAAAACTCACTAATCAATTCTGCAGTTACAATTCTCTTTTTAATATTGCCGATGGTCTCATTTGTGCTTGATGCATATTCTTCAACTGTTAAGAGATTAGACAAAACAACATCACGATAAGTACCAATAGCAAAATCAATCATATCATAATCAACTTTTTTCTCTTCACCATATTGAATAGCAAGTTCCAAAAGTTTTATCTGCTTTCTGTCTTTATTCATATCAACATTCATAATAACAGTTTCAAAAAATTGTTTTTCTCCAGTATCGCGTTGAATTCGTCTTAGACATGTGTATCGTCTGTTACCATCAACAATTCTGCCATCTGCAAGAATAACTCCGGGTTGTTGCTGTCCTACAATAGAAATATTCCTTTGAGTTTTCCTTATTGCATCCGGATTACTTTCATATATAAAGTTTTCAATAACATCATTGTACTCTTTACTTTTTAAGGAACTGAGAGCGTTTTGTCCATTTTCTGCACGATATCTTGTAATCCATGTTGCAATTCTATCATTCTGATCATTATAATAGAGAGCATCAAGTCTAACTCTATAAACAGGATAAAGTTCTGTTTTGCCGGCAAAAGTAACCTTTTTAGTTAACTTAGTTTTATATATTTTCCTAGTTTTTATTAGTGTCATTAAATCTTCAACGGCACCCTCACGCATATCGGTATCATCAACAAGTGTAGATTCTATTGGTTTTGGACCACTTAAAGAAGAATCTACATCAATACCATTAGAGTTTCTTACTTCATTATATAATTCTCTTATTTCTTTTGCACCATCATGGTCAATATTTTCACAAAGTCTAGCCATGGTATCTAGATAACGCTCAGTATCAAGCTGTGATAAATCCTTCTGACCAATATGTGAGACTGTATTTCTAATACCCATAAGTTCATTGGCGAGAGTTTGTACATCTCTGTTAAGACTATACCTAAATACATCCTTCCACCTACGCTGAATCAATCTTACACAATTGGCAATATCTAAAGAATCAACTAGTGTAGCGTAGTCACCATTTAGTGGTAATTCATCAAAATGATCATTAAGTACAACTAATACTTCATCCCACCATTTATTTTTATATGTACCATTCATTTTCATACCAATATATCCGGCTAATAGTGGATGAAGAATTCTAAATCCCTTTTGTACATATTCATAATTTTCTTGCATTTTTAATGCCTCGCTATCTATTTAAAATTCAAAATACAATAAAATAAATATTTTATATTTTCAATAATATTTTCAATAATTATAAATCTATTTTGTATATTTTATACTTATAGATTATAATATAATTTATTTACTATGTCAATAATAGTTATTTCTTATATATTTTTCTTATGTTATCAATCAAAATAAAACTTTTGGACGATAAAAATATTACTTGTCATAATATAAATACACATAATGAGTAATAAAAATTTCATCTTTGGAAAAAATTATTACTTGCAATATTAGTCAATTTGCTGATATACAATATAGTGATACAATTTGACACTTAGCAAACGAATTAAATGGATAAAATGAATTTTGATCAAATAGTTCAGTATATTCTAAGTCTATAATTTTCCATTATTGCTTCATGAATCAATGAACCCTTGTCGATAGTTAACATTTGGTTGTTAAGAGTTGTAAAGTAAATTCCACCTCACTTAAATAATTATTCAACTTTAACATCTCTTAAATCGCTTAAATGACAAAGTGAAGTTTGGGTAAATATACCCTTTTCACAACAAAAAGCCAAATAAGCGGTTTTATGAGGCTTTTAAGAGGATATACACCCTCAAAAAGCCGAAATTTAATATATCTCACTGTCTTTTTCGCCTTCGAAGCACGCATTGTAGCATTTTCATCACCAACCCGTCAAGGTCATGCCAACTTCGTTGGTGGCGACTTCCTCAGGCTCTGAAAATCTTGAAATATCTATATATAACACCATACATTTTGTCAAGGTGAACCCGTGGTATTTCTCGTTTTTTCCTCAAAAATCCGAACTTCACTTTGGCAATTTAGGCACCTCTTTATTACATAATATCATTTTATGTGTCCCAAAAATGGAACTTATCAAAATAATTACAAAAATTTAATTTATTGTACGAAATAGTTCTTAATTATTACAAAAAAATCTGCAAGATTACAAATACTGTTTCTTGCAGATTTTCAAATAATTCTCTTATAAACAAGTCAATTTATTATTAATTTTCTTAATATTAAAAGAAAGTCGGCTAACATAAAATTTATGTTAACCGACTTTTAGGGTATATAGAATATTGGGTAAAACAAATTTAATAGGTAGTAATTACTTAATAAAATTATGAATTTCTGAAGAAATTCGTTTTGCTACCATTGGATTATTCATTGTATAAATATGAACACCATCCACATCACTTGTAAGTAAATCAATGATTTGGCTTATGCCGTAGGACATACCTGCATCAAAAAGTGAATCTTTATTACTGCCAAATTTATTAACTATTCTTTCAAGTTGTGGTGGTATTGTAACTCCACATAAAGATACCATTTTCTCAAGTTGAGATTTACTGATAGCAGGCATAATACCGGCTATAATCGGTACATCAATATCAGCTACTTTGCACTTTTCCTGAAAATCATAAAAATAATTATTATCAAAAAATAACTGTGAAAGTAATACTTCTGCACCTGAATTGACCTTTTCTTTCAGGTGCTTAATGTCAGCTACTGAACTCTCAGACTCAGGGTGACCTTCAGGATAACAAGCACCTAAAAAGCAGAAATCATATTTAGACTTCATATATGCAATTAAATCTGAGGCATATTTAAAGTCATTCTTTGCTTGAACATTAGGAATTTTATCTCCTCTTAAAGCAAGAATATTCTGTACACCTGACTGTTGTAACTGTGTTGCTATTAAGTCAATTTCATCCTTACTATAATTTAGGCAAGTTAAATGAACAACAGGTTCTATGTTATACTTTTCCTTAATTTTCCTTGCAACTTCCATGGTGCTATTACAGTTTTCACTACCACCTGCACCAAAGGTTACACTGATAAAATCAGGATTAAGTTCACACAAAATATCAAGTGTTTCATCAATACTGCTTAACTCACTGTTCTTTTCAGGTGGGACAATTTCAAAAGAAAGAGTTTTCTTTTTGTCTTTATATAGTTCAGAAACTTTCATTACTTTACTTCTTTTCTAATAATCTTTGCAGCCTCAACCATATTCTTTAGGCTCTTTTCTGTTTCAGGGATACCTCTTGTTTTTAGACCACAGTCTGGATTAACCCATAGCTTTTCTTTATCAATCTTATTTAGCATTAAATGAAGTGCATTGACAATTTCTTCAACTGATGGAACTCTTGGTGAATGAATATCATATACACCCGGGCCTACTTCTGTTTCAAAGTTATGTTCCTTAAGTGAAGTTAAAATCTGTAAATCTGAACGAGATGCCTCAAATGTAATAACATCAGCATCCATATCATCAATAGCAGGGATAATATCTGTAAATTCACTGTAACACATATGTGTGTGAATCTGAGTATCTACTTTAACTCCACTATGAGTTAGTCTAAATGCAGGAATTGCAAAATCCAGATATTCTTTCTGCCAATCAGACTTACGAAGTGGTAGCTTTTCTCTTAAAGCTGCCTCATCAATTTGGATAATTTTAATTCCGTTCTTTTCAAGGTCAAGAACTTCATCACGAATAGCAAGTGCAATCTGTGAGATAGAGTCTTTAATAGAAATATCTTCTCTTGGGAATGACCAGTTTAGGATTGTTACAGGGCCTGTAAGCATACCTTTCATAATCTTATTTGTTAATGACTGAGCATATACTGACCAATCAACTGTAATTGGCTTTTCTCGATATACATCACCCCAGATAATTGGAGGCTTAACACATCTTGTACCGTATGACTGTACCCATGCTTTTTCTGTAAATAGGAAACCTCCAAGTGCTTCACCAAAGTACTCTACCATATCATTTCTTTCATACTCGCCATGAACAAGTACATCAAGACCGATTTCTTCTTGAAATTTAACACATTCTGCAATTTTCTTTTTGTTGAAATCTACATATTCTTCCTTAGAGATTTCACCTTTCTTAAATGCTGAACGGTTGGCCTTTACCTCCTTAGTCTGTGGGAATGAACCGATAGTTGTTGTTGGGAATAACGGTAGGTTAAGTTCAATTTTTTGAAGTTTCTGTCTTTCTGCTCTTGCAGGTAGTCTTGTATAGTCCTTATCTGTAACACTGGATAGTCTGTCATGTACAGCCTGATTAAAGCAATCTCTCTGTTCTGTAAATAACTTCTTATTATTCTTATATGTTTCTTCATTTGCATAATCACTTAAGTCAGCTAATAATTTTAACTCTGATAGTTCAACCAGCTTTTCTTCTGCAAATGAGAAATGAGAAAAGTACTTAGCATCTAGCTTTGTTTCATTCTTTAGAGTGTAAGGAACATGAAGTAATGAACAAGATGTTGAAAGCACTGTGTTAATACCCTTATTCTTCAATTCATTAAGAGTATCAAGTGTCTTTTCATAATGGTTCTTCCAGATATTTTTACCATTTACAAGACCTGCAAATAAAACCTTATCACTTGGGAAACCAAACTTATTAACTAGGTTACATGTTTCTTTACCCTCAATAAAGTCAAGACCAATACCATCAAATGGCTTGTTAATTAAATCAGCATATACATCTCTTACATCACCAAAGTATGTTTGTAGAAGGACTTTGCAATTCTGCTTAGTTGAAAGGATTTCATCATAAATCTTGTTGAATAATGCTAGGTCATCACTTGTCATATCCTTTACAAGTGACGGTTCATCAACCTGTAACCACTTAACACCGTTTTCTTCACACTTAGTAACTAAGTCCTTATAAGCATTGATAACTGCATCTACAAAATCAGCACAAGTTTTGTTGCCTGTAAATCTACATAGCTTTAGTAAAGTATATGGACCGATAACAACCGGTTTTGTTTCGATACCTAAAGACTTTGCTTCATTGTATTCATCAAAGAGTTTGTTACCAACTAGCTTGATTTCTGTATCATACTCAACTTCAGGAACAATGTAGTGATAGTTAGTGTTAAACCACTTTTTCATTGCAAGTGCTTTAACATCACCTGTATTACCCTGAAAACCACGAGCCATAGCAAAGTAAGTATCAAGATCAGAAAGATTAAGTTCCCTATATCTATTTGGGATGATATTAAATAATACTGCTGTATCTAAAGTCATATCATAAAAAGAAAAATCGTTGCTTGAAATAAAGTCTATACCGGAATTCTTCTGTGTATTCCAATGAATTTTACGCAAAGACTTTGCAGTATCCAAAAGTTCAACTGAAGTGATTTCTTTTCTGAAATACTTTTCGGAAGCAAACTTAAGTTCTCTTAATGTACCGATTCTAGGGTATCCAATAACTGATGTTTTCATAATATTCTCCAAATCAAAATTTATATTTTACCGATATTTATATCGCTTGGTGTTAATTATATAACAATCACTTTGATTTGTATAATATATATAATTATAAGTTTGCTATAGTTTTAAACTATAACAATGATGATTTTGAACATCAGTTTTAAAATCGAGTTTGTTATTATGTAATTTTTTTATCATAGTGCCGCGCCTTTCTTTGGGATAAAAAGATTTTTCATATCTGTTTTTTCTAATTTTAGTAGTTGAATCTTTTTATCTATTCCACCGGCATAACCTGTTAAGCTACCATTTGTGCCAACAACTCTATGACAAGGAATAATAATTGAAATAGAATTATGACTGACTGCACCACCTACTGCTTGAGCAGACATTCTATTAGTGCCTTTTTCTTTAGCTATTATATTTGCAATTTCACCATAGGTCATAGTTTTGCCATATGGAATGGTGAGCATAGCTTCCCATACTGCTTTACGAAATGGTGTTGTTTTCATCAATAACGGTGGTATAAAATCAGGTTCTTTGCCACTAAAATAAATATCAAGCCACTGTGTCACTTCTGTAAAAATAGAAAGTGACTTTTCTATATGCTCTCCTTTTATTGAATCGGCATAGTATTTTTGTCCATCAAACCATAAGCCAATGAGATAATCACCGTCACTAGCCATTGTAATTCTGCCAAGTGGTGAATTGTAATAATATGTATAAATCATTCTCCTATTGCTTCCCTATAAGTTTTGTAATTACAATTATATCATTATAATCAACTATTTAAAGTAAATTATTTATATATTTCAATCCACATTAATCTGGTATTATTAATTAATATCAAATTGGTAGTTTTAATATAACCAAATAATTTATATAATTGTGGCAACAGTTTTGAAATGAAAGGAAAATTTGTTATGAGTAACGAAAGATTTGAATTAAACAAGAATTTAGCACAAATGTTAAAGGGTGGAGTAATTATGGATGTTACTACACCTGAACAGGCTAAGATTGCTGAAGAAGCCGGTGCTTGTGCAGTTATGGCTCTTGAAAGAATCCCTGCCGATATTAGAGCTGCCGGTGGTGTTTCTAGAATGAGTGACCCTAAGATGATTAAGGGCATTCAGGAAGCTGTTTCTATCCCTGTTATGGCTAAGTGCAGAATCGGTCACTTTGCAGAAGCACAGATTCTTGAGGCTATTGAAATTGACTACATTGATGAAAGTGAAGTTCTATCTCCTGCTGATGATGTTTATCACATTGACAAGACAAACTTTAAAGTACCATTCGTATGTGGTGCTAAGGACCTTGGTGAGGCACTAAGAAGAATTAATGAAGGTGCATCAATGATTAGAACTAAGGGTGAACCCGGTACAGGTGATGTTGTTCAGGCAGTTAAGCATATGAGAATGATGCAGTCTGAAATCAGAAGACTTGTTTCTATGAGCACAGATGAACTATATGAGGCTGCTAAGCAGTTACAAATTCCTTACAACCTTGTTCAGTATGTACACGAAAACGGTAAGCTACCTGTTGTTAACTTTGCTGCCGGTGGTGTTGCAACTCCTGCTGATGCTGCTCTAATGATGCAGTTAGGTGCTGAAGGTGTATTCGTAGGTTCAGGTATCTTCAAGTCAGGCAACCCTAAGAAAAGAGCTAACGCTATTGTTAAGGCTGTTACTAACTACAATGATGCTAAAATGCTTGCTGAACTTTCAGAAGACCTAGGAGAAGCTATGGTTGGTATCAACGAACAGGAAATTGAAATTCTAATGGCTGAAAGAGGAAAGTAATAATGGTTGTTGCTGTTTTATCTTTGCAAGGTGCAGTAATTGAACATATACAAATGCTAGATAAACTAGGTGTTGAAACTTTTGAAATCAGAAAAAAGTCTGACCTAGATAAGCACTTTGACGGTTTGATTATTCCCGGTGGTGAAAGCACAGTACAAGGTAAATTACTTCATGAACTTGATATTTATGATACATTAAAAGAAAAAATTGAAAACGGTTTGCCTGTATTCGGTACTTGTGCCGGACTGCTACTTCTTGCTAAAAGTATTGATAATGACAATAAGGCTCACTTAGCTACTATGGATATTACTGCTATGAGAAATGCTTATGGCAGACAGTTAGGCAGTTTCTATACTAAAAGTTCATTTGACGATAAAGATGAAATTCCTATGACATTTATCAGAGCACCATATATTTCAAGTGTGGGTGATAATGTTAAGGTACTTGCTACAGTTGACGGTAAAATTGTTGGTGCAAGAGAGGGCAATCAACTTGTAACTGCTTTTCATCCTGAACTAAATGATGACTTAACAGTACATAAATATTTTGTAGATATTATAAAAGAAAATATGTGATTTTCCCTTTTTAGAAAATTTCATATTATATATTACATAACCGATGGATGTTTTCTGCTTTATTCAGAAAGCATCCATTTTTTATTACCAATTTATCCATATACACTCACAATAATAAAATCATTACATAATTTATAGTGACTAAAATTTTTAAGGTGATTGTATGTCACAAGTAATAGATTTATGTAAAGCTGAATTAAACAAAGACTATATTGTTCATAAGATAAAAAATAATAACAAGGTATATGAGAATTACGGAATATTTGAAAATGCACCTATTGTACCTTTATACAGAAGTATGGGCAAAAACATTTCTGCTTACAAAACTTATTACGGTATCTTTGCTATTAGAAATAAAACTGCTGAAAACATAAAGGTGAGAAATGTGTGATAATAATTTAGTAATATTAATCGGTAACCCTAATGTGGGTAAAAGTTCTATATTCAACAGGCTTACAGGGGACAATCAACACACAGGTAATTGGACAGGTAAAACTGTTGAATGTGCAGAAGGCAAGTTAAAATGCAACAAGGATATTTGTATTGTTGATTTACCCGGTATATACACTTTATGTGCTGCTAATGCTGAAGAAATTTGCAGTAAAAAATTTTTGTTACAACACAAAGATGCACTTGTAATAGTTGTCGTTGATGGTAATAACATCTACAAAAGCCTTACACTTATTGAGGAAGTTTCTAACATAACAAGCAATGTAATTATATGTATCAATCAATATAAAAGTGCAACAAAGTCCGGCACTAAAATTAACATAGATAAGCTAAAAGAAATACTGAAAATTCCTATTGTTACTACAGAGGCTACTGACAGAAGTTCACTTGATATACTTAATAATATAATAAATATTAATATAAACAATCATTTTCCTACACCTATAAAACATAGAAAACTTGATAAGGAAAATATTATTAAAGAAGTTGTTGATGACAGGTGCAATGACAGGCAAAGAAAGTTAGATAAAATTTTCACTTCAAAAGTTACCGGTATTCCTATAATGTTTTTGTTACTTGCAATGGTACTGTACATTACTATTGTTGGTGCTAACTATCCCAGTGATTTTTTGAGTTATATATTTGCTAAAGGTGGAGAATATCTATATGAATTTTTAAACTATATTTCTTTGCCTAGTTATATAATTTCTTTAATATGTGATGGTGTGTATAGGACAGTAACATGGGTAGTTGCAGTTATGTTGCCACCTATGGCTATCTTCTTCCCTATATTTTCTTTACTTGAGAATTTTGGTTATTTACCTAGAGTTGCATTTAATTTAGACAGAGTGTTTTGTAAAGCTAATTGCAGTGGAAAACAAGCATTAACTATGTGTATGGGTTTTGGTTGCAATGCTTGTGGTGTTACCGGTTGTAGGATAATTAACAACAGAGAGCAAAGGCTAAATGCTATTGTTACAAATAACTTTGTACCTTGTAACGGTAGGTTTCCTACACTTATTTCCATTATCACTATATTTATGACTTCTTACTTTAGCAGTAAATTACGGTCACTTGTATCTGCATTAATACTTACGGGATTTATTATATTAAGTATTATTGTTTCTATGGGTATTTCATTTTTACTTAGCAAAACTATACTGAAAAATGGAAACAAAGATTTTGTAATGGAAATGCCTAAATACAAGAAACCTAAAATCTTTGCTACTATTTATGAGTCAATTAAGAATAGAGCCGTTTTCGTGTTGCTTAGGGCATTAGTTGTAGCTTTACCTGCCGGTGCTATAATTTGGTTATGTGGTAATATTAAAATCAATGACTACACTATATTAAGTTATATTGTTAATTTTCTTAATCCGATTGGAAAAGTATTTGGACTTGACGGTGAAATACTTATTGCATTGTTACTGGGCTTTCCGGCTAATGAAATTGTAATTCCCATTATGTTAATGGCTTATTGTGGCAGTAGTACACTTGTTGAATGTAGTGACCTAGGAGCATTAAGTAACCTACTAATCAGTAATGGTTGGACTATTAAAACTGCAATTTGTATGATAATTATTGTATTAATGCACTTCCCTTGTTCAACAACTTGTCTTACTATTTATAAGGAAACAAAAAGTAAATTATGGACTTTGATTTCTATTTTATTACCGACTATAACAGGATTAATATTTTGTTTTCTTATAAATATAGTTATGTAAAAAAGGTATCTCACTTACTTACTAAAGTTTGTGAGATACCTTTTTAATTCATATTAAATTTTAAAAAGCTACTTAACACATAAATATGCAAAATATCCGGCATAACAAAGTAACATTAATATACCACAAGGTCGTCTCAATTCTTTATGTTTAATTGTACCTAACCAAAGAATTATACCTGCACCGATAGCTACACAAGTATCAATTAAGAACTTACTTTCAAATGGCACATCACAGATAAGACCTGTAATACCGATTACAAATAATATATTAAAGATATTACTGCCTACTATATTACCGATAGCTATACCAACATTACCTTTCTTTGCTGCTGTAATTGAAGTTACAAGTTCAGGTAGTGAAGTACCAAATGCAACAATAGTTAAGCCGATAAATCTATCACTCATACCAAAGAACTTTGCTATGTAAGATGCACCATCTACTGCAAAGTCACTGCCCTTTACTACCATAATGCCACCTATAACCATAAGCAATAGGCATTTCCAAACTGGAAAATCTTTTGCAGTTTCTTCTTCGGTAGGTGAACCCTTTTTAGCCATATAAAATAGATAGCCAAGAAAAGCAACAAATAAAATACATAGAATTACACTTTCAAAGAAAGTAATCTTTGAATCTGTATAACCGAATATCATCATTACAACAGTAACACCTATCATAAAGGGTATTTCATAATATAATGTTGACTTTTGGATAGCAACACTTGTTATAACTGAAGTAATACCTAGAATAATCAAAATATTCATAATGTTACTACCTACAACATTACCTACTGTAATTCCGGCATTACCGTTTATTGCAGCAGTAATACTAACTGCTGCCTCAGGCATACTTGTACCCATTGCTACAATGGTAAGCCCTACTATTAACTGAGGTATTCCCATTTTCTTTGCAATACTTGCAGCACCCTCAACAAACCAATCAGCACCCTTTACAAGTAACAGGAAACCAACCAGCAATAAAAGTACTTGTAATATCATCATAACTGTTCCTCTTTTCGTTCTAAATCATTACTTAATCAAGTAATATAATAACATAATCAACATATAAAAACAATCAAAATAGTAACATAAAATTTATAAAAATAATTGTAAAATCTTGACTATTTTTAGGTGTTGTAATAAAATAAAAACAAGCAGTTAGTTATAAGCTTTCTAACTGCAAGAATAATCACAAAAGGAGTTTTTAAAATGTTAGACATTCTAAAGAATGAAAAATTATGGTGTGCAGTTGCAGGTGCAGCAGCAATAGTTGTAGGTAAGAAAGTTCTTAAGTCTGAAAAGACAAGAAACCTAGCAGTTACAGGTCTTGCAAAAGGTATGAAGCTACAGAATGATGCAAAGGCTACATTCCAGAACATTAAGGATGAAGCTTCTGACATTTGTTATGATGCTAAAACTGAAGCAGGTATCACAGAAGAACCTGAAGTAGCAGCTGAATAATTAAGAAGTGAATATTAATGAAATTCAAAATTGTATATGATAAACCTTGTCGTATTCGTTTTAGATGTGGCAACTATGCTATTCCTAAAGAATATGAGGAGAGTATTCGCTTTTATATTTCTACAAGTAGTTTTGTAAAAGAAGTTGGTGTTACAAGCATTAACGGTGGTATTCTTGTTATGTACAAGACCGGTTTCAGAGATAAGGTTGTTGAATTAGTTAAGAACCTTAATATAAACACTCTTGATCCTATGACAGAAAAAAGAGAATATGGCATAAAAGAAATTGATAAAGAATTTAAAGACAGTTTACTTAAAATTGCTTTAAAGAGAGTTTTTTTCAAAGCATTTGTGCCTAACCCTATTGCCACAGCACTTACAATTTACAACAGTGTTAAATACATTAAAAATGGCTTAAAAGCACTTAGTGAATGTAAGCTAAATGTTGATGTACTGGACAGTGCATCTATTGTCGCTTGTTTTGCCAGAAAGAACTTTAAAACTGCAAGTACAGTTATGTTCTTACTATCAATTTCTAGCTTACTGGAAAAATATACCAGAGAAAGAACAAAAGCTGTATTGACTGACAGTCTAGTTATTAAGACTGATAAGGTATGGCTGGTAACTTCCGGTGAAGATGTTGAGATACCTATTACAGAACTACAAGTTGGGGATAAAATCCGTATTCATACAGGTAATGTTATCCCTATTGACGGTATTGTAACAGATGGTGAAGCTACTGTTAACGAGGCATCTATTACAGGTGAATCTCTACCTGTAATGAAAGTTGCTGATACTTCTGTTTATGCAGGTACAGTAATTGAAGAAGGTTCTGTTGTTGTAAAAGTCAGAGAACTTTCTTCTAACACAAAGATTAGCAAGATTATTGAACTAATTGATAATTCAGAAAATCTAAAGGCTAGTGTACAGAGTAACGCAGAAAATTTAGCTGACAGAATTGTACCATTCAGTTTCCTAGGATTCTTCTTAACATTGATTTTCACAAGAAATGTAAACAAGGCTCTTTCACTTTTGATGGTTGACTATTCTTGTGCTATTAAGCTATCAACCCCTATTGCAGTAATTTCTGCTATTAGAGAGGCTGCAGTACACGATATTACTATTAAAGGTTGTAAATACCTTGAAGCATTTTCAAATGCCGATACTATTGTATTTGACAAGACAGGTACACTGACTAATGCTGAACCTACTCTTGAAAAGATAGTTTCTTTCGGTAAATACAGTGAAGAAGAAATACTAAAAATTGCAGCTTGTCTTGAGGAACATTTCCCTCACAGTGTAGCAAATGCAGTTGTAAATGCTGCTAATGAAAGAGGTATTGCTCATTTAGAGGAACATACTGAAGTTAACTATGTTGTAGCACATGGTATTTCTACTACACTACATGGCAAGAAAGCTATTATCGGTAGCAAACACTTTGTTGTTGAAGATGAACACATAACTGTTACTGATGAACAAGAAGAACTTATCAATGAAAAGTCCGGTGCTTGTTCTGTACTTTACCTAGCTATTGGTGATGAATTAGTCGGTGTCCTCTGTATTAGTGACCCTCCTAGGGATGATGCTAAGGATGCTATTACTGAACTAAAGTCACTAGGCATCAGTAATATTGTTATGCTAACAGGTGACAGCTATAAGGCAGCAAAAATGACTGCTGAACAACTTGGTATCACTGAATACAAATATCAGGTACTACCTGAGGACAAACATAAATACATAGAAGATTTGAAAGAAAAAGGTCACTGTGTAATTATGGTTGGTGACGGTATTAATGATACACCTGCTTTGGCTGCTGCTAATGTATCTGTAGCAATGAATGATGCATCAGACATTGCAAGAGAAACTGCTGATATTACTATTAAAGATTCTTCGCTAAATCAGCTGGCTAGAGTTAGAATTTTAAGTAAAGAATTGATGGAGAGAATTCATAAAAATTACAGATTTATTTTAGGGTTTAATTCTTCCCTACTTTTACTTGGTTTTATGGGTGTTATTACTCCTTCCCTTTCAGCTTTACTTCACAATGCATCAACAATGATGATTTGTGCAAAATCTATGACTCCTTTATCCGATAAGAAAAATAAAGATAAAGAAGTTAAGAAAATTGAAGAAACATCATCAACAGAAGAATGATGATACATAAAAACAGACATCAACTGTTAAAAAGTTGATGTCTGTTTCTTTTTGGGATAGTTTTATTATGAATGCAAATTTTAAAATTTATTAGTATGCAGATTCGTATATTTCAAGAATCTGTTCCTCGCTAAGCTCTACATAATTATTCTTTAGGAGTCTTTGCTGAGTCTTAATTACATCCTTTGCGAATATTGGAAGGTCGGATTTTTTTACTCCAAATTCTTCAAGTGGAGCACTCTCTAACACTTTATCCATAAGTGAATAAAGTTCTTCAAGTGCATTTTCAGGTGTTACTGAAAGACTTTCTGCGATAATAGTTTCAAGGTCATTGATTCTACCTATTGGCTTAATCTTTTTATACATCTTCATAACATCCTTAAACATAAGCTGGTTTGACTGTCCATGAGGTATATGATATACAGAGCCTAATGGGTAAGCACAAGCATGGACTGCTGCACAACCTGCATAGCCAAATCCAAGTCCGGCCCAGTTAGAAGCCTTTAAGAAATCTGATGCATAAGTTTTCCATGCATCTTCACCTTCGGTTTCTACTGATTTTTTCCAACATCTAAGAATAGTCTTAAGAGCTTCTGTTGAAAAAATTCTTGAAATACTGCAACCATTAGGACTTAGGAATGATTCAACACTGTGAACCATTGCATCTATTGAAGATGTTGCAAATATCTTATATGGAAGTGAATCTAACATATTAGTTATCATAACTGCACTATCGGCAAGCATTGCCGGGTCTGCCAGACCCATTTTTACACCTTTACTGACACGATTGATTACTGAAATATTAGTAACTTCGCTTCCTGTTCCACATGTTGTAGGGACAATGATAAGAGGATGAACCTTGTTAAGGCTTCCTACCTTATCGTAAAGGTCATCTACAGTATCATCCTTTCCTGCAACGGCAACAACCTTTGCAATATCAATAACTGTACCACCACCAACTGCAATTATACGGTCATATGTCTTATTACGGAGTTCATTAAGAATCGCATCAACCATACCGTCTGTTGGCTCACCTTTGCCGTATTTCTCACGGAAAAGTGTCTGGACACCTGTGTTAAGTGGAGCAATATATTTATCAAATGTATGCTCACCACATAACACAAGGTCATTCTTACCGATTTCAGCATCATTTGCAAACTGTTCAAATGTATCATATTCCTGTATTTCTGTCTTTATAGAAAAGCCTTTCATCTGATTAAGCCTCCTTCTTTAACTGCATTGCATCTTCTTGCTGAAACTTACGGTCAATCATATCAATAATCACATCAGCTGTTTCATCCCAGCCTAAGATACTACTGTCGATAAGCATACCTCGTGTATGTCTGTCGCCACGCTTCTTACCTGTAATGTACTCATGTCTTGCGTGCTGTGCTTTATCAACAGACTCCCATTCTTCTTTAGCCTTATGCATATTCTTAAGACCTTTTTCTTTCATAACCTCAGCAATTTCATCTTTCTGAGGTGCATATATAAATACATTGAGAACATCGTTTCTGTTTCTTAAAATGTAGTCACTACTTCGTCCAACAATAACACATGATGACTTATTGGCAAAATTATTAATTGCCTGGAACTGTGCATCAATAACTCTGTTAGAAAGGTTTGCATATCTTACACCATATGATGTATCAAATGCGTATCTAACACCTTTCTTAGTATCTGCCTCTTCTACAAGTCCCTTATCAACACCAATCTGTGCAACAACCTTGTCAACAAGATCTCTGTTATAATACTCAATTCCTAATTTGTCGGCAACCATCTTGGCAATCTGTGGTCCACCACTTCCGTATTCACAACCAACAGTAATAACAAAATGTCTGTTTGGATACTTTGCATTTGGAAGAACTGCCACTTCTTGTTCTTCTGCCTTTCCACCGTCTTCCACAATGAAAATGTCACGACCAAACTCTGTGCCATATTTCTTCTTAGAATAGAAATAGAAGAAAACACCAAGCGCAAGCCAGATACCCACTACAATCCATTCTTGCCATACAAGTGCTGCTGAGAATGATGCCGGAACAATGTAAAGCAATACCATAAAACCGGCCATAAGCACAGCCATAAATCCAACAAATTTACCTGCCTTAACCTTATAAGGTCTTGCCATTTCAGGCTTCTTCTTACGAAGAATACAAAATGAAATTGAAACAAACATATAAGCAATAACACAACCAAATGAAGCTGCATCAACTAACCATACAAGTACGCCTCTTCCAAAGAAAGGAGCTGCAACACAAGCAATACCACAAAGAATGATAGCAGCAGTTGGAGTCTTATGCTTTCCTAATTCACCAAACTTTTTAGGAATCATAAGGGACTCACCCATTGAGTAAAGTGCACGGCTACCACCCATTAGGAATGAATTCCATGATGTGATAATACCACATAAGCCACCGATAATAAGAACCTTGCCCATAAGTGGTGATCTGAAGGCAATTTCAATAGCCTTTACTGATACAAGTCCGTTTTGTGATGACATTTCCTGTGCGATTGCACTCTGTGGCATTATGTAGCAAACTGCAAATATGATAAGTAGATACCATGCAACTGCTAATACTATAGACAGAAGCATTATTTTACCAATCTTCTTATATGGCACATTAATTTCCTCTGCTGCCTGTGGAATTACATCAAAGCCTATAAATAGGAATGGTGTCATACAAGCTACTTTAAATACACTACCAAGAGTAGAACCTGAGCCTGATTCCCACATTTGTCCTGTAATATTAGAGCTATCACCGTTAACTGCAGAACCAACTACAAGAAGAATACCTGCTATAGAGATAATTGCAGTAAGAACAGTCTGTAATATAGCTGCTGCCTTAGCACCTCTGATATTAATAAATGTAATTAATACTGCAAAACCAACACCTAATAGAACCGTTGTTAAATAAATATCTTTTCCGGCTATTGTATAGAGGTAAACCTGATTAAAATCAGGAAAAAGATAAGTGATTACTGTTGGAAGTGCAGTTGCCTCAAATGCTGCAGTAGCCACATATCCTAATATAATCATCCATGTACACACGAAAGAACCGGTAGGCCCCATAGCCCTGTAGCTGAATACATGTTCACCACCACACTGAGGCATTGCTGAAGTAAGCTCTGCATAGGTAAGTCCTACGAAAAATACCATAAGACCACCGATTAGCATTGCTATCATTGAACCCATAAATCCGGCAGTTGTAATCCAGTCACCTGAATTAATTACCCAGCCCCAACCTATCATTGCACCAAATGCAATAACAAGTATGTCCCAGGCACCCATTACTTTGTCAAATTTAGATTTCTGTTCCATAATAAATCCTCCCACAATTTAGTTGTGGTTAAACCACATTTACATTACGCTTCTAACGCTTCTTTTAAAGCCTCCTCAAAGATTTCAAGACCTTTTTCCATCTGCTCATCTGTCATTGTAAGAGGAGCTAAGAATCTTACTGTGTTGCTTGCTGTACCACAGCTTTCAAGAAGAAGTCCCTTTTGGATAGCATTTTGGATAAGATCTGCAACAAGCTTAGTTGCCGGTTCTTTAGTTTCTCTGTCCTTTACGAACTCAATACCAACCATTGCACCAAGTCCTCTTACATCACCGATAACATCATATTTATCTTGAAGTTCCTTGTAACGCTTCATAACTGTTTCACCAATATGTCTTGCCTTAGCTGCATAATCATCACGCTTCATAACATCCATTACTGCAAGGGAAGCAGCTGCTGCAACAGGGTTGCCACAGAATGTACCACCGATTGTACCTGCCGGTGCTGAATCCATAATCTCTGCTCTTGCAGTAATTGCTGAGATTGGAAGACCTGCACCAAGTGACTTTGCAGTTGTGATAATATCAGGTGCTGCACCAGCCTCAGCCCAATACTCAGATGCATAATACTTACCTGTTCTACAGTTACCACACTGAACCTCATCTGCAATCATTAAGATTCCATTGTCATCACAAATCTTTCTTACTGCCTTAACCCACTCGATTGGTGCCGGAATAAATCCACCTTCACCCTGGAATGGTTCAACAATCATACAAGCAATTTCACTTGCAGGTGCACCTTCATCAAATACTCTGTTAAGTTCATCTATATAATACTGTACTGCCTCTTCTTCTGTATATCCCTTTGGTGCTCTGTATAGGTATGGATAAGGTGCTCTAAAGATACCTGTTGGGAAAGGTCCCATACCGACTGCATATACTTTCTTAGCTGTAAGTGCCATTGTAAGATTGGTTCTACCATGGAAAGCACCTGTAAAGCAGATAACACCACTTCTCTTAGTAAATGCTTTAGCAATCTTAATTGCATTTTCGTCACACTCAGCACCTGAGTTTGCAAAATATGTTTTCTTTACATCGCCCTTACATGGCATCATTTCGATAAGTCTTTCAGCAAGGCTTACATATCCGTCATGAACATATACATTGAAAATTGTGTGGAAATATTTCTCTGTCTGTGCCTTAACTGCTTCAATTACTTCAGGGTGAGAATATCCGATATTTAGAACACCTACACCACCAACCCAATCAAGAAACTTATTTCCGTCAAGGTCTTCAAACATAGCTCCACCACCCTGTTTGATACATATTGGATAAGCCTTACCACAGAGTGCCTTTGGAATAGCTGCATCTCTTCTGTCTAGAAGAGCCTTTGACTTAGGTCCGGGAACCTGCTCTGTAATAATTTCTGGAAGTGCTTTTGATAATTCTGTAGTTGTCATAATAAAATCCTCCTAATTTATAAAGCTTTTAAGACTTGCTACTAATGCAAAAAAAGGCACCGAGAATTATTTATTCTCGACGCCTTTGTCTTTCAAAAACTTTATTTTGTTTATGTTTTGAATTATACTATTATTTTCTTCCTTTATCAATGGTTCTGATTAACTATATTAATTGTGCACCGTGCACAAACATTAAATTTTTACTAAATGTGTATTTATTTTCTGCCACGATAGCTTCTTATCATAAATGCAAGTTTTAATTCAAGGCATTTATTCAAATTTTCAAAATCAGAACCAAGCAATTCTTTTATCTTGTTAAGCCTGTAATTAAGGGTATTTCTGTGAATAAACATGCTCTGTGCAGTTTCTTTTACATTGCAGTTGTGGTTAAGAAAACTCTCAAGTGTTTCACACAGACTTCCGTTATTAATCTCATCAGCATCTATCAGCTTACCGATATTCTTGGCAACATAATCATCTAGAAATCTACTGTCCGTAACCTTTGATATAAATGTATATATTCCCTGCTCTTTATAAAAGAAAATTCTCTCCTCTGTATCAGAAAGTGAAGCAACCTTAACTGCCTCTGCAGCCTCTCTTCGGCTAGTCTTCACATCTTCAAGATATTCCACACTGCTTCCGATTCCGGCTTTAAGAGTAATATGGTGTTTCTTATCGGCATTTTCAATGATATGATTTAACACTGACTTTATATCATCATCACTTATTCTGTCTGTGGAAATAAGTGCCAAAACACTACCGGTCTGAGGCATTACAAGGACACTTCCTGAATAAAATGAGAACTCCATATTGATTATGTTTCTTATCTCCTGACCGGTTGATAATAAATCTTTGCTATCTCGGTGAATCTTTCCAAATACAAATTCAACAACACAAAAACTTCCCGTTAGATCAATACCCAGAAACTGTGCCTGTTCAAGTACACTATCACGATTAAGATGCTCTGCATCAAGGATTGACGCAAATACCTGTTCCTCAAGGTTTCTGTTATTCTCTTCAAGCACCAGTCTTTTACACAATATTTGTGACAAATCTACAAGTGGAAATTTCTCAGGTAGTTCAAAAAGTGGAAGACCCTCTTTATTGCAATACTCAATAAGCTCCGGCAAAATCTGTCCCTCATTGATTCCAAGGGCAGAAATTCCATAATCAACCATACTTGTAATCAGTGCCATCAGCTTATTCTTATCCTCTGTTACATCAGGATTCGTAAGCACCACAAACTCCCCACCATGAATATAATCCTCAACATGGTATTCATTTTTAACACACTGCAGACAATCTGCAAAATACATCCACCTTATTGTGTTCTTTATGCCTGTTACTCCTGCCTTCATATTCAGTACATTATTTAGTTGTGGGATTCTTGTCATATCTTCGCAATTCATATTGTCACCTACCTTGATGATTTGGGATGTATAACTAGCAAAAGTATAGATACTTATATGCTCTCTGTAACTTGGTAATAAATTTCCCTTTATCTAAGCGAATAATCATCTCTAAAATATAAAATAAATATATATTAGATATTTTATCACTATAAAAATAATATTTCAATCAGTAACTTATTTGTCTTTTTGAATAATTCTAATGTTAATGGTATAATGCTAGTATGTAATAGTGAGGTGGAAGCTATGAAAAATAAATCATACGATAAGACAATAGAAAATGCAGTTGCATCAGTTGAAATGGAAGATTACCAAATTGATGAACAAAGCAAAGAATGGTGTAAAAAGCTTCTTTTAAATGAAATCACAATGGAAGAATATATAGAGTTAGTAAAATTAAAAGCAGGAGTAACAGCATAATGTCATATAGTATTAATTCTATAACTGATGATTGCTATAAATATTCTACATCCTTTTAGAGAAGGTAATGGCAGAACAGAAAGAATTTTTATTTCACAACTAATTAGATTTAATGGATATGATATAGATTTTTCAGATATTGATACAGATTACCTTATGTTTGCAACAATACAATCAGCTCAAGGAATTACAGATAAACTCATGAATCTATTTAAAGAAAATATAATACAGCCATAAAAACCTTGCAAGTAAAATAATGCTTGCAAGGTTTTTTGTTATGAATTATTAATATTTAGTTTACTGTACTTTATGAGGGACTAGCCATTTGCCTTTCCACACATAGATGACCATTAATACCAGACCTACTATCCAAGATACCGGATACAAAACATAGATACCGTCTATTGTACTAAAGAAAGGTAAAACTACTTGTAGCCATACTATTCTAAATAGGCACATTGAAGTTAGTAGTACAACCATTGGTGGGATACTCTTGCCTGTACCTCTAACTGTACCGGCTAAGCATTGTAAGCAACTGATTAAGATATAGAATGGACAGAAGTAATCCATAGCCAGTTTGCCATATTCTATTACATTAGGGTCATTTGTGAAAAGTCGCATTAATGGGGTTGAGAAAGTTAGAAGTAAAATACCTGTTATGATAGTATAAACTGCACCCATTGCTAGAGTAATCCACATACCCTTTTTTACTCTGTCAATTTTATTAGCACCATAGTTTTGACCTACAAATGTTGTAATAGCCATACTGAAACTTAGTACCGGTAAAATATTGAAACCATCTATCTTCATATATGCACCAAAACCAGCCATTGCTGATGCACCAAACTGATTTACACTTGACTGTACTAATACATTGGAAAGTGAAATTGTCATATTCTGAATACCGGTAGGTAAACCGATTTTGATTATTCTGCCGGCAGTAGATTTATTAAGCTTTATATCTTTTAACTTAATTTTATAAGGTTCATTTACTTTTACCAAATAACCTATTGCTAATATACAAGAAACTACTTGGCTAATATCTGTTGCAATAGCTGCACCCTCAACGCCCATACCTAAAATATTGATAAACACAATATCAAGTATGATATTTGTAACTGAGGCATAGCCTAAATAATAAAGTGATCGTTTTGAATTACCTGCTGCATTAAGAATACCTGATGCCATATTATATACAACATTAAATAATAAGCCACCTGAATATATCCTTAAATATGTAACTGAGTCACCTAAAACCTCTTTAGGAGTATTCATCCAAATAAGTATTTGCCTACTTAGAAAAACACCACCAACTGTTAAAACTAAACCTAGGATTATTGAAATTGCTACTGCTGTATGAACTGCATCATGGGTTCTCTTTCTATCCTCAGCACCTAAATACTGAGATACTACAACACCGGCACCTGTTGCTGCACCTTGGCTAAAGGCTATTAACAAATAAATCAGTGATGTACTGGAGCCTACTGCTGCTAAGGCATTGCTGCCTACAAAGTTGCCTACTATAATTGAATCAACTGTACTGTAAAGTTGTTGAAGTAAATTACCTAAAATAAGTGGTATTGAAAAGAATAATATTTGCTTAACTATATTACCTTGTGTCATTAAATTTGTTTTTCTTTTGGCAATAGCCATTTATATCATCTTCCCTACTTTTTTCGCCATAAATATTATATAACCTAAGTTGCAAAAATTTCAAGTAGTAATATACAAAAAGGTGAATGTATTTCAAAACACATTCACCTTTAAATTTTATTTTACAATAATTTAATTCAAGTTACTTAATAGTCCAACTGTTACTTTGCTTTTGTAAACTAGCCATATGACTATAAATGCCATTTTGTTTTTCAAGTTCTGTTGGTGTGCCACTTTCGGCAACTGTACCATTAGCTAAAACAACAATCTTGTCGGCATCTGCAACTGTTCTCATTCTGTGGGCAATAATCAAAACTGTTTTATCTTTAATAAGTTTTGAAAGTGCATTTTGAATAAGAGTTTCATTTTCAACATCAAGGGATGCAGTTGCTTCATCAAGTAGAATAATAGGTGCATCCTTTAGGAATGCTCTTGCAATAGAAATTCTCTGTCTTTCACCACCTGAAAGTTCACAACCGTTTTCACCTATTTCTGAGTTATAACCATTAGGTAACTTCTTTGCAAATTCATCACAATTTGCAAGTTTAGCTGCCTTTAGCACTTCTTCATCTGTGGCATCTTTTCTACCGATACGAATATTCTCCATAATTGTATTATTAAATAGTGTAACATCTTGGAAAACTATTGAATAAAGTGATAGTAATGTTTCTGGTTCAATCTTTGAAATATCCATACCACCTACTGTGATTGTACCACTATCAGTATCCCAAAATCTACTTGCAAGTCTTGATACTGTTGTTTTACCACCACCGGAAGGACCTACTAATGCAGTAATTTCACCTTGCTTTGCAGTAAAATTAACATTATTAAGGATTTTTTCTTTTCCGTTATAAGAGAATGAAACATTATTAAAATTAATATCATAACCCTTATTATCCATTTTTTCAGTACCTTGCTGAATTTCATGGTCAAGAATTTCGTTCATTCTGGCAATATTTGTCTTTGATGCAATAATTGCTGCTAAATTCTGTAATGAACCTTGTAGTGGGTCATATAATCTTGATACTACAAGTAAAAACATAAACATTGTGATTACAGATATACTACCATTTATAAGCTGATATGCACCTACTAAGGCAGTTGTAGCAATACCCAGTTTCAAAATCATTTGTGCTGAACCTACAAATACTGCTGTACCGAATTCAGTTTTAATAGCTTGTTTCTCAACATTATCAATTTTCTTATCTAATCCTTTTAGATAAGTTTCTTCTGCATTATTGGACTTAATATCTTGGATAGTTTCGATACATTCTTGAATACCGTCAGCACATTCAATCTTTGCTTTCATAGACTTTTTATTTAGCTTTTGCTGAATTTTTGATGAGAACAAAACAATACAGAAAGCAATAGGCAATACCCACAATGAAGCGATAGCAAGTTTCCAATCAACAAAAAATAAGCTTATTGCAATTAATGTTGTAGAAATAATTGCACCAAATAGTGGTGGGATAAAATGAGAAAAAGCAGTTTCCAGATATGTACAGTCAGCCATAATAGTTGAGGTTAAGTCTGCTAAATCTTTTTTACCGAAAAATGAAAGTGGAATTTTTCTAAGTCTTTCGGCTAAAGTAATTCTTCTTACACCACTTTCTACATAAGTAGCAAGGAATGTACAATTATATTGTAAATAAGTTGATAAAGCAATTAAGAGAAGTGTTACTACTGTACCTACTATATAAAATACAATGTGACTTTGGCTAATACTACCCTTTAGTAAATCATCTACTAATAGATAAAGCAAACCTACAGGCAACATAAATACAATATTCTGTAATGTACAAGCCAAGATACCTTTTACTAAATCAACTGCACCTTTATGAGAAAGTGCATATTTCTTCTGAATTTTCTTAATCATTTTACTACCTCCTTCTTAACTTTCCAATTTACAGAGGTCTGATAGTTCTTCCACATACTACTGAAGATACCATTAGGATTAATTAATTCTTCACTTGAACCACTTTCTGCAATTTCACCGTTATTAATAACAAAGATTTTGTCAGCATTAATAACTGTTGAAAGTCTATGGGCAATCATAATAACTGTTTTACCCATTAAAAGTGTGTTAAATGCTTGTTGTACTTTTGTTTCGTTATCAGGGTCAGCAAAGGCAGTTGCCTCATCAAGAATAACAATAGGACTATCCTTTAATATTGCCCTGGCAATAGCTATTCTCTGACACTCACCACCTGATAGATAAATACCGTTAGTACCTATTAAAGTATCAATGCCGTTAGGTAGTTTATCTATAATATCCATACATTGAGCTTTCTGTAGTGCTGACAATACTTGTTCTTTTGTGGCATCTTCTTTACCTAGTTTTACATTGTCATAAATAGTACCTTTAATTAATCTACTGTTTTGGAATACAAAAGAAACAGTATTCATCAATTCTTCTTTTGAAATATCCTTTGAGTTAATATTGCCGATTAGAACTTCACCACTGTTAGGGTCAAAGAATCTTGCAATAATATTTGCTAAAGTAGATTTACCACCACCTGATGGTCCTACAAATGCTACTGTTTCACCTGAATTGATTTTTAGGCTAACATTATTTAATGCCTTTTTCTCACCATCATAGCTATAAGAAACATTCTTTAGCTGAACTGAACCATCCTTAGGTGACTGTGTAGTTGTTGAAGATGAAAGTGGTTTTAACTCTAATACAGAGTTAATTCTATTCATTGCATCATTTAGAATTTGATTATTTTCAGTTGCATGCATTGTTTTAGTCAATGTTACTGAAATAATAGGTGTAATGATTATATAGAAAATTAAATTTAGGATAAACTCTGTTGTGATAGTATCTCTTGTAAAGAACAAAGTTGCACCGATTAAAAATGCAAATACACCGTTAATAAGCATAGTATAGATTGTCATAGGCATACGCAATTCTTTTGTATAAGAAATTGCCCATTTGCTATATCTGTCAATAGCACCCTTAAATCTTTTAAATGAAAATACTGATTGACCAAAGGTCTTTACAACAGGAATACCTCTTACATATTCAACTGCCTCATTTGACATATCATTAAGGGCATTTTGGTATTCTTCCATTTTCTTTTGCATTCTCTTACCTGTCATAGTTGCCATAATAACAAAGGCTAACACAACCGGTATAAGGCTAAGGAGACCTAATCTCCAATCAAAGAAGAATAACATAAATAATAACGCAATAGGTGTTACGAAAGAATTTGCCATATCAGGTAATTGGTGAGCAAGATATGTTTCTGTTGCACCACTAGACTCATTAATAATACTTCTTAATTTACCACTACCGAAAGATTCAATCTTGCCCAGTGGTAATGTTGTAATATGGTGAGTCATAGTTTTTCTTAAATTTGCTTGTACTCTAAAGGCTGATAAATGGGAACACATTAAAGCACATATATAAATCAGTATAGCAAGTACAGAAAAAATAACTGCCATCCAACCATAGTATGCAAGGTTCTCTGCATCCCTTAAATCAGAAATATTATCAAGAATTTCTTTGATAATTTTCCAAATGTAAATGAAAGGAACTAATGCTACTAATGCACTAATACCCGACAGTACCCATGAAAGATATGTAAGGACTTTATATTTGCCTGCATATTCCATTAGGGTTGATAGATTTGATTTCTTTTTCATAAAATCCCTCCTAAAAATTAGTTAGTTATAGCTAACCTATATGTAAAAAATATAGGGTTTTAGAACCCCATAATTTTTTCCCAACCTGCGGTATAGAAATCTCTAAGTTGCTTAACATATACAACTGCCTCTTCTTTAGGCATATTGTGTCTTACAATTTCAAACATTCCACCAAACATACCACTTGCAAGAATATGACAAAGTTTCTTATCTATTTCCGGTACTTGGTAACCTAGTTTCCTCTGTACTTCAATAAATCTATAAGTTGACTCAACTTCCACTTCAACCATATTGTGAATAAAGTGTTCATATGGTGTACCTTGTGAACAACAGATAATCAACTTAAAAATATCAAAATTATCGTAAATATATTCTACACATCTTGAAATACAATCTCCGGAACAACTGCCCATATTTTCTCTTTTATTTTCATCAGGAATACTATCAAATTCTTCTTGTGACTCCATAAACATATGCATTACGGTTTTTGCTTGTTCTTCAACAAGACCACTAAACAAGGCCTCTTTGTTAGAGAAATAGCCGTAAAATGCACCTGTAGTTACATTAGCTTTCTTTACAATATTTCTTAATGATGAAGATAAGAAACCTTTTTCTAAAAATTCTTCCTTACCTGCATTTAAAATATTTTCAAGTGTTCCATTATCTTTATTTATCATACCACACCTCATATAACATTGTTATATAACACTGTTATATTATAATCCCACATAATTATTTTGTCAATAGAAAAAGCGAGTAATTAGGATAATTCCTCTTTACTCGCTTATGAAATCAGTTACTGTCATACCTTTCTTTTAGTTTTTCCAATGCCTTTTTCTCAATTCTTGAAACATATGACCTAGATATATTCATAATTGAAGATACTTCTCTTTGAGTTAGTGGTTTACTGCCGTTAAGTCCATATCTCAGATTGATAATTTGTAATTCTCTTTTAGTTAAAGTTTCAGTTAGGTACTTATTAATCTTTTGGAGATTTAACTTTTTATCAAGGTTATCTGCAAAATCATCATCAATAGAAAGTAAGTCCATTAATTTTAGGGTGTTACCGTCTTTGTCAATATCAACTGCATCTTCCAGAGAAACATTTTGTGAGGACTTTTTCAGATTTCTAAAGTGCATTAGAATTTCATTTTCGATACACCTTGATGCATAACTACTGAGTTTTATATTTTTGTCCATATCAAAGGTATTTATGGCCTTTATAAGTCCTATTGTACCGATTGAAACCAAATCATCTTGGTCAACATTTACTGCATAATATTTTTTAATAATATGTGCCACTAATCGCAAATTATGTTCTACTAAAATATTTCTAGCCTTAATATCGCCATTCTTGGACTTTAGAAGATATTCTTTTTCTTTTTCTTCTGATAATGGTTTAGGGAATTTTCCATTACCACATATGTGAAGAATAAAAGTAAAAATATACTGACCTAAAAAATTTATAAATTCCAGCACAACACCACCTCCAAATTATTAGTACATTTTATTCAATGAATTTGGCATTTTGCTTGTACATAGAATTTATATTGTGTAATTTTAATTTACAAATAGCAAAACACCTATAAGCTAAAACTAAATTCAGCTTATAGGCATTTTACATGGAAAGAAAATTAAATTATATGTCTTATAACATTTGACTAAATTCTACTCTTTCTCCACTAGGACCTTGAATTGTAAAGAATTTTACACCATTATCCCAGAAAGGTAAAAAGTGAATTGTATCATTAGTGTTATTAAGGTTGTTGTCACAGATAAACTTGTATGCTTCTTCAATATCATTAACATCAATAGCTAAGTGATTAATAGCACCAGCTTCTGTATTAATGTTGTTATTTTCGCTTGTTTCGATAACTAAGTCGTTTAAGCGAAGGAAAGCAACCTTTGAAGTACCATTGACTGTTTGGAATGCTACTTCAAAACCCAATGTTGAATAAAAATCAACAGTCTTGTCAAAATCATTTGTTGGAATTCCAATGTGCTGAATTCCTGTAAAATTATTAGTAATCATTACATAACTCCTTGTTCATTAATTCTATTTTCTACTTCTGTCATTTCCGGCATAGCAGGTATTGCACCGTATTTTTCTACACATAAACTTGCAACTGCATTGCCAAAATCTGCAAACTGTACTGCTTCATCAATGGTGATTTCATCAGGCTTTTTACCACTTCTGCTAAGTTGATATAAAAATCCACCCCAGAATGAATCACCTGCACCTGTCATATCAACTGCCTTTGCCTTGTAGCCTTTTACATATCTGCCATCAGTTGCAGTTCTTACGAATGCACCGTCTTTTCCTAAAGTGACAACTACAATCTTTACACCTTTATCAATTAGTATTTGAGATGCCTCTTTGTAGTCTTTAACACCGGTCAAAAGCTCAGTTTCTTCATCAGAAATTTTCATAATATCAACATACTTTACAATTTCACGCATATTAGAAATTGCAGTTTTTTCATTTTTCCAAAGGGAGGCTCTGTAGTTAGGGTCATAAGAAATGACCGTACCGTTTTCTTTTGCTTTTTCAACTGCAAAATATGTTGTTGAGTGTACAGGCTCATCAGTTAATGATATTGAACCAATATGTAAAATACCACTGTTTCTGATAATATCTAGTGGTACATCACTTTTTTCCAGAAATTTATCAGCTCCATGATTTCTGGCGAAAGAAAATTCTCTTTCACCATTTTCAGCAATATCTACAAAAGCTAATGTAGTAAAGTACTCATCACTTAAAGTAAAGCCATCACTGTTGATTGCACAATTATCAAGGGTTTCCTTGAGATATCTACCATGCATATCGTTACCTGCTTTTCCGATAAAGGCTGTTCTTGCACCCAGCTTTGACATTGAAGCAAGTACATTTGCCGGTGCACCACCCGGATTCTGTGCAAATAATCTTTGTCCCTGAACATTTCTGCCTTGCATAGTAAAATCAATTAGCATTTCACCAAGTGCACATACAGAAAATGTAGTTTTCTCAATAATAGGACCATCGTCTTCAATTAGAATATTAAGCTTTTCTAATTTTTCAAGTAAATCTGTACAAACCTTAGAGTCATCTGAATTTACCTTTATTATACCTATTTCACCAATAGGTAAACCCAGTACACCTAAGATTGACTTTGCATTAACTACAAAACTTCCAACCTGTAAATCCACTTCATATGGAACTAAGCTAACTGCACTTACAAGGTTCTTTATATTAACTATATTTCCTAATTTAACTTTAGCAATCATTATTTATCTCCTTACGCAAATAGGGATATAGCAAGGGCACATACAAGACCTACTAATCCGATAATAGTTTCCATAACTGTCCAAGTCTTTAGAGTAGTTTTCTCATCAATTTCAAGTAGTGAACCTACAAGCCAAAAGCCTGAGTCATTTACATGGCTGAAAGCAGTTGCACCACCGTTTATAGCACAAACCATTGCTGCTAATTGTAAAGGAGGTAAAGCCTGTACTGCAGGCATTGATGCCATTATTCCGGCTGTCATTGTCATAGAAACTACTGCTGCACCAACTGATGTACGAATTAGTCCTGCAATTAGAAAAGCTACCAAAATTAGAGGTAATCCACTTTTCTCAAGTGCCGGTCCAATAATATCACCCATTCCGGCATTTTGTAGTACCCAACGGATAATACCACCACCGGTAATTACAAGTAAAATCATACCTGTTGGCTTTAATGCTCTATCAAGAATTTTCTTTAAATCTTCACCACTATAGCCTTGTTTTTTACCTAAGAAGAACATTCCCGCAAGTGTTGCAATAATTAAAGCTACGAATGGTTCACCAAAAAACTCAAATACAGATTTCACTGCACTTGGCATAGGAATATAATTGCTGATTGTGCTCATTAGAATTAGCACTAAAGGGATAAGGATAATCACAAATACAAGACCGAATGGTGGTAATTTCTTATCAAGGCTTGTATCTTGTATTTCTCTCATATTTGATGGTAGTTCAGCATAAATTTTCTTTTCACAAAATCTACCCCAAATAATACCACCAACAATTACTGCAATAATACCAACAGGAACACCCACAGCAATCATAATTCCTAAATTTACACCAAGCATATTAGCAACCAATACAGAACCGGCTGATGGTGGGATAAAGGCAAAACCTGAAGCCAGTCCTGCTAATAGTGGTATAATGAATGTAAGTGTTGACTTCTTTGTTTTCTTGGCAAGTCCAAATGCAAGTGGAATTAAAATAACAACACCGGCTTCAAAGAAAACTGTAGTTCCCACAATTAGACCGGTGATACCAAGTGCCCAACCGGCCTTTTTCTCACCAAATTTATTTATCATTGTTTGAGCTACACTTTGAGCACCACCGGATACTTCAAGTATTCCACCAAACATTGAGCCTAAGCCGATTAAAAGGACTATTCCCTGAAGGGTGTTCCCTGCTCCATATTCAACAGTATCCATTAACTGTGTAACAGGCATACCAGAACCAACACCAATAACTAGTGCTGAGATTAATAGGCTTAGCACCGGATGAAGTTTGAATTTTATAATTAGTAGTAACAGTATAGCAATACCTACTATAGCTGAAATAACAAGTCTGATAGGATCAGCAGAGAATACTGCTTCAGTCATTTTTGTTCACCGTCTTTCTTACTTTTCAGGAGAGATAATATACTTACCTTTTGCTCTTAGTTCAGGGCTTGATAGAATATCAGCTAGGTTTTCAAGACTTTCTACTGCATAAACCATACTTGAAACATCTAATCTTCCTGAGTCAATAAGATCAAGTGCTCTCTTCTGTGTATATGGGTTAATGAATGATGATTTTAGTTCAATTTCCTTTTGGAATATCTGGAATGGTTTTACTGCGATTGTATCATCAGGTTTTGTTAGACCAAACATCATTACGGTACCTTTATTACCTACAATATCAATAGCCTGTTGGATAGTAGCAGTTTTACCTACACATTCAATAACTGTATTAACCCAAGTCATACCGGCTTTCTTAAGTTCTTCTTCTACATTCTCGTTAATTGGGTCAATAAGAATATCGGCACCAAGTTTCTTGGCAACTACTCTCTTGCTTTCAACAGGTTCAAGCAATGCTACTCGAGCAGCACCGGCAAGTTTAGAAAGCTGAAGCATTAACAGACCGATCATACCACCACCGATAACAACTACATTACTGCCCGGATGAATGTTACACATATCCATACCATGTAGGCAACAAGCAACAGGTTCTGTCATTGCACCCTGTTCAAATGTTGTGTTATCTCCTAGTTTATAAACCTGTCTTTGATTAACACTACAATATTCAGCAAAGCCACCGTTTACTGTTGTACCGTAGCCAATCATATCTGTACAATAGTGAGCAATACCATTTCTGCAAAAATCACACTTACCACAGTAGCAGTTAGGGTCAATACAAACCCTGTCACCTACTTTATACTTTGTTACATTAGAACCCACTTCTGCAATAACGCCTGAAAATTCATGGCCAAGGATTGTTGGTGGTGTAACCTCAGCAGCACCCTTGTCACCTTCATAAATGTGGACATCAGTACCACAAATACCACAAGCCTTAACCTGAATTAGAATATCCTCAGGGCCAACCTTTGGCATTGGTGAATTTTCAACTCTTAAATCATGTTTTCCGTAAAATACTGCACTTTTCATAAAAAGTACCTCCTTAATAATAATTAATTAATATTTTCGAGTTATGCTTACGACTTATACACAACTCTTGATTACAAGTCTATTTTAACAAGTATATTTTAAAAACACAAGTGTTAATTTCAATAAATATTGTTAATAATATTCGTCTATATTGCACAATCACATAGGATTGCACATAGAATTACACTATGGTATAATATATTTATAACTTTTACACATCAGTAAATGAAAAGAGGTAGTTATAATGAAAAAATCCGGTTTGACTACTATGGAAGTTAAGAAAATTAACCGTCATAGAGTTTATGATGTTATATATAAGAATAAGTCAATTTCTAAACAAGAAATCGCTTATAAACTAACAATGGGACTTACAACAGTTACACAAAACTTAAAAAGTCTTGAAGAAGATGGTTGGATTTGCAAAACAGGTTACTATGAATCTACCGGTGGCAGAAAAGCTCAATCTATTGAAATTGTAAAGAATGCAAGAACTGCCATTGGTGTATTTATTTTAAAACACAAATTTCTATTAAGAGCAGTTAATCTTTATGGTGAAGTAATTAAAAAATCTGAAGTTAAAATTGACTTTGATACTACTGAAGAATATTACAAAAATCTTGGTAGAGAAGTTATGATGTTTGCAAATTCTATTGACTCTAACCCTGAACATATCCTTGGTGTCGGTATTGCTATTCAAGGTATTATTTCTCCAGACGGTAAAAGTGTTATCTACGGTAAACTACTTGCACATACAGATAGTACTGAAATTAAACTTGAAGATATTGCAAGGTACATTCCATATGAATGTACACTTGAACATGACTCAAAAGCTGCGGGTTTTGCTGAAGTTTGGAAAACTAAACCTCAAGATGCCTTTATTATTCTAACTAATAAAAACTTAGGCAGTGCCTTGGTTATTAATGGTGAAGTTCATCACGGTAAATCAATGTGTAGCGGTACTGTTGAACATATGTGTGTTAGACCTAATGGCAAGAAATGTTACTGTGGAAATAGTGGTTGTCTTGATGCTTATTGTGCTGCTGACAGTTTGATGGAACAAATTAAGGAAGATAGTTTTGATGATTTCTTTGAAAATAAAAATAATGGTGACAAAGAAAATCAAGAGATTTGGAACAACTACCTTGATATAATGAGTGATGCCATTATAAATATTAACACTGTATTTGACAGTGACATTATTATAAGTGGACTGCTGGCATCATACTTTACAGATGAGGATATTTTGTATATGCAAAAAAGAATTTCAAATTCACTTTTTTACAGTAAAAGAGTCATTAACATTACTATCGGTAATCATGGTGAGTCTGCTCCTGCTGTAGGGGTTGCATTTCCATTTATTAAAAGACTAATTGAGTCAATTTAATTATTAAAAATTCATATTATAGAGAAAAGGCTGACACTTAAGTGGTATCAGCCTTTCTTATTACATATTGATTTTACTTTGAATGTTGCAACACTTTGCTATAATCGACCTTAATAAGTGGTTCATCTCCGATTTTGTCTGCTGATTGATAAGCAATATGTCCCACAGTACCAACATAATTAATTGTGTTGTCCCTATTAACTGCCATAATATCGGACAGTTTTCTTTCAGTTGGCTTTTTGCCGTCACTGAAAGTAAAGCCCTCACTTTCGGCATCAATCATAAACTGATTTGCTACTTCCTTATCCTTAAGATAAACATAGATTCTTCCTTCATTTTCTGCTAATAAGTTTTTAATTCTTGACATAAAAATTCTCCCTTTGAGTATTAATTCCACAAAGAGAGGTAAAAAAATAACACCCATCGTTACCGATAGATGTTGACCAGTCTAAATATATACACACCATCGGTTAAGCTTTACCACCTTGCCTTTTGGTAGGTTGGTGTGCGATCATAGGGCTTACTCCCTCACGCACTCTTTATGGTAGTTTTATAATATCACTTTGGTTAATATATGTCAAGAAAAATTTCAAATAATTTCTAAAGTAAAACTGACACCACATGGTGTGATGTCAGTTATTTATACTAAGCAATTATTATATTGACATTGTACCGTCTGCAAGGTCTTTTGCAACAAATGGAAAGAAATAAAAAGGAACTGTCAGTAATTTTTGCTCAGGATTATAACCATAATTATTTTTGGATACTTTGATAGCAAATTCAAACTTATTATTATTAGAAAATTTATTAAGTGAATTAAGAGTTCCTCTACCCTTTTTTACATCAATAGGATATAGTTTATTATCAGATTCTATAATAAACTCCAGCTCAGCTGAACTTTTTCCTCTCCAATAAAAAAGTTTATGTTCTTTTGCTATTAATTCATTTGCAACAAAATTTTCAAAAAATATCCCGGAAAGAGTATTTTCTCTCTCAACTGAAACAAATGAAGATGCATTAATTCCACTTTGATAAGAAAACATACCTATATCACCTAGAAACAATCTAAAATTACTGTCACTATCAGGTATTAGCGGCATAGTAATATGTTCTTTCAACTGAAAAGATTGATTGATAATATGAGCCATTGTAAGCCACTGTAAAGATGTAGCGAAATCTCTTGTTCTACCCTTTTCCTTAATAAGTCCCGGAGAAAAATTCTTTGACTCTTTATTAAGTTGCTTATAAATATTCTGAAACAATACACGAGAACGAAGTATAGATTCCTGACTAGCTTGATATAATTCCATATCGGATAGGTAATTATCGTACAATACTTTAAGAATTTCTCTTGATTCAAGTAAATTTCCATTATCAATAAAAGATTCTACTGCTTCAGGCATACCACCAACTAATAAATATTTATACACATAATCCATGGCTAATTCATGTAATTGGTAATCAAGTGGTTTTTTATTTTCATATGATTGTTTGATAGTATTATATAACATTTTGTTGCTATTCATAAGGAATTCATCCAAAGTCATTGGATAAATTGTGACTTGATTAATTTTCCCAACAGGAAAAAGAAATTTCTCAGATGTTTGTGAACCTCTCTTGTGAGATTCCCTTTGAAGTTTAATCCGAACCATTGAGCCGGTTGCAATAACAGGGATTTCTCTATAATCCTGACAAAAATATTTTAATGAAGAAATAATATTAGGACATTCTTGTATTTCATCAAAAATTAATAAAGTATTCTCGTTGATTTGTTTTCCAAATCTTAATGATATATATTCTATTATTTTACCGGCATTTGCTGTAGTAGAACAAAAATCACGAACTTCATCCTCTATCTTACAATCAATATAAATATAATTATTTTTATAGAATTTCTTCGCAAAAAGCTCTAATACAAGATATGTTTTTCCTACTTGTCTTGCTCCCCAAACAATCAATGGCTTTTTTCTTTTATTATTATTCCAATTAACCAATGTTTGTAATGCAATTCTTTCCATAAAAATTCTCCTTACATTTGATATAAAAATTATATCATTATTTGCACGAATATTCAAGTATTTTAATCTATTAATTGTACAAATAGCACTTTTATTATAGCCATTAATTACACAAATACATAGGTATCTTAAGGTTATAATTGCACAAGTCCTCTTTAATTATGAATTTTTCAAAAAAGAAATATGGTGCAACCCAATTTGAGTTACACCATATAAAAATATATTTATTAATTTACCTTTACTTTACACTTTAGAGTTTCACCATTTGTTTTAACACTAACTATTGCATTGCCCTTTTTCTTAGCTAGGATTTTGCCGTATTTATTTACAGTAACAATCTTAGTATTTGAAGAAGTGAACTTAGCAGTTCCTACTTTACCCATAACTTTCAGTGTATAGGATTTATTTTTCTTTAGTGTAAGTGAAGTTTTGTTTAGCTTAGGTTTCTTCACTACAAGTGTCATAGTTTTAGATACCTTATTATTTGTAACGGTAATTTTAACTGTACCTAACTTATAAGTAGTGATTACACCCTTACTGTTTACCTTTGCAATTTTAGTATTGCTACTCTTATAAGTAGTTTTACCAACAGGATTTTTAATTGTAGCTTTTACAGTAGTTTTAGCCTTTACATAAACAGATTGTTTAGCTTTCTTTAGAGTAATAGTTGTTTTCTTTAACTTTGGAACAACCTTTTGGGCTACAATCACCTTACCACAAGTTGAACAATGAGAACCCTCAGTTAAACCTGTATGTGTATATGTAGGTTTTACTGCCTTATCCTTAACTACTGTATGACCTAGCTTTGGAACTGTCTTTTGTGGAGTAATTACTTCGCCACATACTGAACAATGCTTACCCTCTGTTAGGCCATCCTTTTCGCAAGTTGGTTTAACTTCTTTATCTATTACAACAGTATGAGGTATCTTTTCAATAGTTTTCTCAGAAACTACATTATTACAAATAGAACATACATATTCCATTTTACCTGTTTCTTTACAAGTAGCTTCTTTAAGCACTCTCCAAGTACCGTTATGTAGAACTGTAACTGTTGTAGTAATTGTTTTACCATTTGAAGCAATGGTTAATGTTTGTTCACCGGCTTTTGTATTTTCAAAACCTGTTACTGTGTAATCATCAACATATGATGAAGAACCATCTGTATAAACTGCAACCAGCTTTAAACCGTCATTACAGAATGTTTCACCCTCAAAATACTGTTTTACAGAGAAATCAGTTGTGATAACCAGTTTTTCAACCTTATTTTCAACAACATTAATGTTATAAGTTGCTGAGATATTATTTGAAGTTGTAGCAGTAATTACTGCTTTACCTCTCTTTATGAATGATACTACACCATTGTTATTAACTATGGCTACTGAATTATTACTTGAAGTCCATTTAACTGACTTATTAGAAGTGTTATTTGGTGTAAAGTTGGCTATCAGCTTTGTTCTTTCTCCAACATAGAAAGTATCTTTATTTTCTGTATATGGAGAAGTTACATTAATTGAAGTTGCTTTTACTTCAGTTTTATCGGTGAATTTAGCAGTAATTTCTGCAAATTCAGTCATTTCAAGAATATATGTAGGGTCTGAACTTACTTTTTGACCGTTTACATACCAACCTGCAAAAATTGAAGCAGCTGCCTTTTCTGCTGTAAGTGTTACATCATCACCAACAAAGTAGTAACCGTCACTACTTGTCTGTGTAACATTACCGTCACCCTCTGTAACAATAGTTAAAGGTAATTTCTTATTAACCTTAAGAACTGTTGGTTCGGAAGTCATTACTTCTAGATCTTTATTTTCAAGAATTCTGATTGATAGATAATCCGAATTACTTAAACCTGTAACAGTAGCATCAACCTTATTGTTAATTGTTACTGCCTTTGACCAATCAGCATTTGCAGTTAATGAAGAAACCGTTGCTACTTGATATGAATAGTTTTCATTTAGGTTAGTTAGATAGTACTTACCATCTGAATATTTAACTGAAACATTTTTGCTAACTGACTTTTTAGCATAAACATTTACTGTTGTAATCTTACCGGACATATTGTTGCTACCGGACTTTAGTCTAACTCTTAGGATAGTTCTTACTGTCTTAGGATATACATTGATATATCCGTCACAAGTATGCCATACACCATCTTCTGTACAATATTCATACTTATCATCAAACTTTTCTACTGTGCGAAGATTGTTATAATCAATAGTTACTGTTGGTGCTGATGGCTGAGTGATACTTTCTTTACTTTCAATATCAAAGATACTGTCTCTTGAATATAAGATTTTTTCATAAACATAATCAAATACTTCTTCAATATCCTTTGCATTAATACCGAAGTAATCATTTACTTCCTTAATTATCTTTGCATCAAATTCTTCATCAGTATGAATAATATTTGAATTGTCACTATTAATATACTTATAGAATAGTTGTTCACCCAGTAGTCTAATCTGACAAAGTGACTTCATTTCGTATAAAGTGTATTCAGCTAATGAGTCGTCATTTAAAGAAGAATCATCAGAAACAATATCCTTAAATAAACCTGTTGAAAGGAGATTACTGTTTTTATTCTTATAACTGTTAGAAATTGTGTTATAACCTGATTCTACTGCCATTGAAATATAGTTTGCAACTGCAAATGAATCTGCTGCCTCATACATATCACCAATGCCAAAGGCTAAATCTACTACTTGGAATGTGGCTGAAAGTGCTTCATACCAAATTGCCAACTTACCAAGTGACTTAGAAATAGCTTCTTCAAGTACAATATTTGCAACTGAATTTGCAGTAGCTGAGGCAAAATTCTTAGCAAGTTCTAATCTAAAGTTATATGAGTCATTTAGTAACTGTGACTTTAGCTTTTTAGCCTCATCAGCAATTAGCTTTTTGTAGTTTGTATTAGCTGACTTATACATTAATGAATTAAGCTGAGAGTCTTTCATAAAATCTCTAAAGCGTTCTTCATCAGAATAATAACTGATTAAAGTATTTAGTAGTAATGTAGCTTGTTCAACAGATGCTTGAGCCTTTAACTGAGTATAAAGGTAACGAGAAGTAACTGCATCGTTATAAGCATTAATAGGATTTTCTACTAATAATTCAACTGCCATACCACCGTATTTACTTACACCTGTGATACCCTTAAATAATGCTGAGTTTTCACTATAGCCTAGGTTATCACCAACTAGCTTTTTAAATGTAGTAACTGATATACCACCAACTGCTGATAGTCCAAGTTTTCCAAAGAATGTATTAATAATTGAATCTTCATCAGTTGAGTTTTCTAAATTACCTGCTAATTCGTTTATTGTATTAGTGCTATCTAATGCATTACTGATAATAGCAGTTACCTTTTCTTTAGTTGTATTATCACCAAAGTCAAAGGAATCACAAGAACTTTCTAGAACATAAAGAGCATTCTTAACTGCACTTACATACTGGTCACTTACTAATCCGTTAATGTTTTGTTCTGAATTATCATCGGTAATCATTTTAACAAGTAATTCATCAATTAACTTCTTCTTATCATCCTTTGTAAGTGTTTCAAAATCAATTGTTAATGCAAATTTTAGGCCATTATAAACACCCTCACCAAGAGAATTAGCCATATCACTGTTTTTAACATATAGGAAGTTGTTACCGTTTAATAAATAATCAGCTGATGACTTTCTGCTATTATCTTCTTTAGAAGTTAAGTCGTTAACTTTATCTGTAGAATTAGCAAAACTATAATAGTTAAAGTCTATCGGTGTTACTGTTACACCACCACCGATACCGTCAAGCACCTTATATGATGCTGACTTAAACTGTGCAATATCATCATAGTTAATTGCGTTATATGCTACATAATCAAAATAGATTGATTCGTCAGGTGCAAGAGTATTTATATTTGTAGAAACACTGCCATCCTTTGAGTACTTATAATCAACATACTTACTTTGATTATCTGCTGATACAGTTCTAACATTCATTAGTCTTGCATCTACTGAAAAATCAGGAGAATAATTTTCATCTGATGGGTCAAGACCAAGTGCTGTTGAAGTAATATTCTTTACAATATTATTAAAGTCAAGAGAAGGACAAATTGCATCAATATTACCAACATTCTTTAGTCCGATATTAAAGTAGAAAGCATTGTTTCGGATTTCTTTACATACTTCAACATTAAACATTATGTTTGTCATACCGTAAACATCAATAGGTTCATCGGTTTTGAAAGAAGTCTTAACTGTTTCTTCAAACTCACTCAGCACACCGGAATAATCTGCTGACAAGTCATAAGAACCTACCTTATCACCACGAACAATCCATGACAGTGTCTTAGTTTCTTGACCTACAAGTTTATCAAACTTAACATTCTTACTGTTACACCATTCACCGGAAACATTATCCATTAGGTGAAGTCCATCAGGTACATTTAGGTTCACTTCATTATTTGTTAGGACAAAGTCTTTAGTTGCGTTATTTACAATATGAAGTTTTACATCAAAGAATTCTTTTAGTGTCTTTGCAGTAGCATCAAACTGTAGAATTGCAATAAACTCTTTATTCTCTTTGTTTGGAATAAAGCTAATACCACTAATAGTAGAATTTATGTTACCGTTAGGTTTGTTTTCGTTAGGTTTAGAGCCACCGGAATTAGAAACAGTATATTTTATAATTTTGTTATCATTTCTAATATACTTAATTGGAATTTCTTTTTCTCCATACTTAACTGTCACTTCAACAGAATAAACATTTTGGTTAGCTGGGTCATAAACATCGATACCTGCATCAACAATTTCGTTAAATGTCATTCTTGTTACTTCAAAAGTACCTGTAACCAGTTCTTCCTTAATCATAGTTAGAGTGATTTCTCTAGTTGCATTTGTAAGGACTGTTACATTCTTTCTAACAGGTAAATATCCTGACTTGTAACAACCTACTAATGTATCACCACCGGCAAGGTTGTATGAAGAATAACCGTTACTATCGGTATAAATAACCTTTTGGTTATCTTCACCTAGATTAAAGTAAACAGGTGCTTGAGGAATAATCTTGCCCTTTTCATCAACTACTTTAACTTTTACTGTACCGATTGCAGTTCTTTCTTTAACTGTTACTGTGAAAGTTGCAGTTGACTGTTCACCAAATGAGTCTGTTACAGTTAGCTTAACTTCATATGTACCTGCTAATCTATAACTTTTAATAGGTTGAATATCATCAGAATAAGTGCCATCACCAAAATCCCAATGATATGAAACAATACTGTCGTCATCTGTTGAAGAATAACCGTCAAAATACTCTTCAACTCCCTTTTCCATTACTTCATTACCGTTGATTCTGGCAACAGGTTTTTCATTATTTTCTTTATCTCCAACAGTTTTGTATTCTAATGTATTTGATAAAGTTGAGGAATAGTTGCCTGACTCATCATAAGTTTCTACTTTGTAAGTATATTTTGAATCAGACTTAGAACTGATAGTATCATAAAATTCATATGAATGGTTAGAAGAAACTTGTCTTGAACCTAAGTATGTTTCTCTACCCTTTTCATCAATTCTGTAAACCTTAAAACCTGATAGGTCACTGTCTTTATTATCTGACCAATTAAGAGTTACTGTGTTTTTCTTAATTTCTGCTTTTAGGTTATTAATTGATGGTGCTAAGTCATCATATGTATAAGTATAAACTTTGCTATATTCTGACTTTAGACCACTTGTATCTGTACAATATACTCTAACATAAACTTTCTTTGAGTTAGTAATACCTGATAAAGGAATATCAGCTGATACTGTTTTATAGTCAGCATTTATGTTCTTCACTGTACTAAATGTTTTGTACTTATCTTCACCCTCAAGTTTATATTCAAAAGTAACTGTATCTACTAAGTAATTATCCTTTACTAAAGCACTTACTGTATGGAACTGTTTACTGATTGAAGAATTGCTATCAGGAGAGATACTAATAACTTCAGGAGAAATTATATCCTCAGCAAGTTTTGCACTTACTGTCTGTGAAAATTCACTTACATTGCCTACTGTATCTGTAACGGCAATTTTGTAATAATATACTGTGCCACTCTTTGCAGTAGTATCGTAATAATTAATCTGCTTTAGACCACTTGAAAGTAGGATAAATCCACTATCCTTTTCAGTTGAACGATATACCGAATAAGTTGACAAGTCTTCTTCTGAACCTTGTAACCATGTTAGATAAATTGCATTATCTGTACTTGTAGCTACTAAATTTGTAGGTGAAGATGGTGCAGTTTTGTCAATCATATATTCAACAAATGGTGCATTACTTGAAGTATCACTAACATTACCGGCAAAGTCGGTTGCAACTGCTCTTACATAAATACTACCGTCATTAAACTCATCAACATTTACATTAAATGAATATGTTGCAGTTTTTGATACTGTTGTAAATTCTTTATTTGATAGAGATTTCCAAGTTTTTAGGTCAGTTGAAATTTGAATTTCTATTGACTTAATACCGTAGTCGTCCCCGGCTGTTGCACTAAAGTTAATTACTGAGTTTCTTCTACCGGCTGATGGTGATAATGAAGTAACTACAGGTGCAGTTGTATCATCAGTAGTTGTAACTTCTAATGTATCGGAATATTCACCAATATTACCGATTTTATCAACACCTGCTACACGATAAATATGAGTTGTATTTGGTGTTAAGTTTTCAATTACACAACCGTTATCGGTAATGTTATCTTTCACTACCTTAAAGTTACCGTTTTCCAATTTTTCTTCTAGAACATAACTAGCTAAATCTTCAGCCTTTGGTTGTATCCATTTTAGAGTAACTTTTGTAGAAAGAACTTTACTGATAGCAAAATCTGTTACCTTATCAGGTCCTTGATTATCAATCTTGTACTTAACAATCTTAGGTTCACTTTCGTTACCCTGTAAGTCATATACAACTGCCTTAACAGAAATTTCTGTATCAGTTAATTCTTTAGTATTGAAAGCAAATGTAAATGGAGAATTCTTGACTGTATCAATTAAAGTCCAATTTTCTTCATCTGTACTATAGTATAGCTTTGCACTACCTAACATTAGATTGTCTGTTGCTTCAACTGCAATCTTCTGTACATTACCGATATAGCTATAACTTGATGGGGTTATTGAAGTAATTACAGGTGGTTCTTCATCAATGCCACGCATTGCAATAGTTTCATCAGACTTTTCACTTACAATGCCAAAGCTGTTTTCTGTAATTACATAGTAAGTATATAGTCTATTTTTCTTTACATTTGTATCAGTATAAGAAAGAATATCTCTACCCTTAATTGTAGTTAATAGAGAGAAATCTGTATCAACTTCGGATTTTCTATAAATTTTATAAATCTTACTATCTACTTCACTGGACTTTGACCATGAAATCTTAATATCATTGTAGTCACCTAATGCAACAACATTCTGGATTTTTTCAGGTACACTCTTATCTACACGAATTGTACCTTCCTTTTCTACTGTTACATTGTCAATATCTGTATAAGTAAATAGAACTTTATATTCACCGTTTGGAATATCTTCAACATCTAAATCAAAGTTAAAGTAAATTTTGTCGCTGATAACTGCATTTGACTTACCGATAAATATTCTATTATTATCCTTGTTAAAGTAATATAGTTTACCTAAAACTGCATTACCATCTAAATCAATACCGTTATTTTCATTCTTTGCACTTACAGTAATTGAACCGTCTTGTACAGAAACAGTATTTTGACTATGAGGAGTAGTAATATCAAGAACATCCATTGAATGTGGAGTTACTGATAATTTAGTACCTCTTGTTTTATCTCCTGCATCATTCACACCATAAACTGTATATTCATAAGTTTTGTTAGGTGTTAAATCATAATCAATAAACTGATTATTCTTTGGTGTTGCAATCTGTTCACCATCTCTAATGATAATATAGCTTGTTACAGTATCATTTTGGTGCTTAGACCATGTAAGTTTTACTGTTTTGCTATATACATTAGAAGCAGTTAGATTTCTAACACCACACTTCATAGTATCTGTTGAGAATACTGCGTTGTTCTTGTACTTATCAAACTTATCTACAAAATTATCCTTAGTTTCTACAGGAACAAAAATTGTTTCCAAATAATTCATTGAATAGAATAAATCTTCAAAAGGACAATTTGGAACATTAGTACCTGTAAACATAAACTCCTTAACAGAAGCCATTTCATTAAATGGACTATAGTAAGAATAATTGTTTGAACCGATATTTTTGATATTTGTACCCAGTACAACGCTTTCAACATTTTTACAATTTCTAAATGCCTCGTCATAAATATCTGTTACTAAATCAGGAATTCTGATTTCACCCTTAATAGCAGAACAATTTGCAAAAGCATATCTTGAAATTGCAGTTAGTTTTTCTGATAGAGTTAATGATGTAATACTACTACAGTTTTGGAATGCACCTTCACCCATTGAAGTTACACTATCAGGAATAATAAGTTCACCTGTAAGGCTTGTACAATTTTGGAACGCATATGTACCGATAGTTTCTACTGAACCTAAGTCAAGTGAAGTTAAAGCCTTAGCATTTCTAAATGCATAAGAACCTATAGATGTACCATTCTTGTTACCCTCAATCTTTAGAGTAACAATACTACTGTCACCGTCAAACGCACTACTACCGATAGAAATTACTGAACTTGGTACTCTCAGGTCACCACTTATACTTGTACAGTTTGCAAAAGCTGATGAACCGATAGTAGTAAGGTTATTATTTAAGTTTACACTTTCAAGAGAAGTACAACCATAAAATGCTCTGCTACCGATATTCTCAAGATTTTTATTTACTTCATATGATGTTAGATTAATACAATTTTCAAAAGCATAAGAAGAAATTGACTTTAGATTTTCATTGAAAATCACTTTTTCAATGGTACTGTTATTTTGGAATGCTGAAATTTCAATAGTTTCAACATTTTCAGGAATTGTTACCACTGTATCATTACCTTGATATAGTAATAACTCATTCTTGTCATTAACAATAAAGTCATCTTTATGGCCGGATACTTTATATCTTGCATTGTTGATATATGCTGAATATGTATAACCAAATGACTTGTATGCCTTTAGAGTTACATATACAGTTTGTAGTCTATTCATTGAATAGAAAATATCGTTAAATGATGCTGATGGTAATGTATCACCTTTAAATGTAAATTCCTTTACAGAATTCATACCGTTGAACGGGTTGTAGTAGTAATAATTACTGCTACCGATAGTTTGAACATTCTTACCTAAAGTAACTGTTTCAACACTTGAACAATTATTAAATGCTTGATTATCAATAATAGTTACTGAATCAGGAACTTCAATACTTTCTAAACTTTTACAACCATCAAAAGTATATTCACTAATTCTAGTTAGAGAATCAGGAATTTCAACATTAGTAATACTTGAACAGTTTTGGAATGCACCTGTTGCAACTGTTATAACACTGGTTGGGATAACTAATGTATCAATAATATTGCTACAATTTCTAAATGCATATTCACCAATTGTTTTTAGAGTATCATTAAACTGTACTTTTGTATTGATACCTTTACAGTTATCAAATGCATACTTACCGATTGAAGTAACATTACCCAGTGAAATTGACTTAATAGAAGTATCATTTTGGAATGAATAATCACCGATTTTAATTTCTTCATTGTTACTTGCAATTTCAACAGAAGTTAATGAAGTACAATTAGCGAAAGCATAATTACCTACACTTCTTGTGTTTTCAGAAATTTTTAATACACCTGAAAGTTTTGTACAACCATAGAAAGCACTATTACCAATAGAACTAATTAAGTTATTGAAAATAACTGTTTCTAGATTTGTACAACTATAGAAGGCTGATTGGTTAATTTTCTTAATATTCTTAGAGAAAGTTACCTTTTTGATATTTGTGTTATTCTTAAATGCTGAGTCACCGATTTCTGTTACATCATCAGGAATTATAACATCTGTGTCATTACCTGAATACTGAAGTAGCACACCATCTTTAATAACAAAGTCACTGTCTGAAATCATAACAATTCTTGCATTATTTATATATGGTGAAAATCTGGTTACATAATCACTATAACCATCAACCGGTACATAGACAGTTTCTAGGTTGTTCATATATTCAAAAGTATCTGCACATGGAGTGGTTGGTACTTTTTCAGTATTAAAAGTAATCTTCTTTACACTAGTCATATTATAAAATGGATTATAGTAATAACCATTTGATGTACCTAGTTGAGTTAAACCTTTACCCAGTTCAATTTCTGTTACAGCTGAACAATTTTCAAAAGCACAATTTTCTATTGTTTTTATATTATCAGGAATAGTTATTTTCTTTAATGATGTACAATTAGAAAATGTTTCATAGTTGATTGTATCAAGGCTTTTGGAAAATTCTATTTCTGTAATACTCTTACAATATGAAAAAGCATTATTCTTAATTGTTGTTACACTATCAGGTATAGTTAGTTTACCGGACAATGAAGTACAACTATTAAAGGCATATGAACCTATTGATGTTACATTGCCTAAATCTAGAGTTTTTACACTGGTATTATTTTGGAAAGAATAATTACCGATAGTTGTACCATCTTCATTACCTTTAATAGTAACTGATGTGATTTTGTTATCTTCTGCAAAAGCATAATCACCGATAGTTTTTACTGATGATGGAATTACTAATTCATTTGATAATGAAGTACATTTATAGAATGCATAGTTACCGATTGTTTCTACTGAATTAGGAATTGTAATTTCTGTTAAAGCAGTACAACCATTAAATGCATAATTATCGATTGTAGTGATTTTGTCAGTTAAATTAATACTCTTTAATGATGTACAATCACTAAATGCATTTAGTCCTAAATAAGTTAAGTTATCATTAAGTACAACATCAGTTAGATTTTTACAACCTAAAAATGCTCTAGAAGATACCTTTTCTACATCCTTTGAGAAAGTAACCTTAGTAACAACTTTGTTATTTTGGAAGGCTGATGGTCCAATCTCTGTGATACCGTTAGGAATTGTTACTTCCGGATTATCACCTTGATATGAAAGAAGAACGTTGTCTTTAACTACAAATTCATCTTTATTATTTACTAGTACAAAATTTGCATTATTTATATATGGTGCATATTTAGCTACATAATCACTATAACCATCAACCGGTACATAGACAGTTTCTAGGTTATTCATAAATTGGAATAAATCTAAATATGGGGTATTAGGTACTTTTTCAGTATTAAAAGTAATCTTCTTTACACTAGTCATATTATAAAATGGATTATAGTAATAACCATTTGATGTACCTAGTTGAGTTAAACCTTTACCCAGTTCAATTTCTGTTACAGCTGAACAATTTTCAAAAGCACAATTTTCTATTGTTTTTATATTATCAGGAATAGTTATTTTCTTTAAAGATGTACAATTAGCAAATGATTCGTAGCCTATCACTTCTAAGTTTTTAGAAAATTCTATCTCATTAATATTTTTGCAACTAGAAAAAGCATAACTATTAAGTGTTTTTACACTGTCCGGAATAGTTAACTTACCACTTAATGAAGTACAATTATTAAATGCATTTGTACCTATTGATGTTACATTTCCTAAATCTAATGTTTTGATACCGGTTGCATTCTGGAAAGAATAATTACCGATAGTTGTACCCTCTTCGTTACCTTTAATAGTAACTGATGTGATTTTGTTATCTTCTGCAAAAGCATAATCACCGATAGTTTTTACTGATGATGGAATTACTAATTCATTTGATAATGAAGTACATTTATAGAATGCATAGTTACCGATTGTTTCTACTGAATTAGGAATTGTAATTTCTGTTAAAGCAGTACAACCATTAAATGCATAATTATCGATTGTAGTGATTTTGTCAGTTAGTTTTACACTCTTAAGTGCAGTACAACCACTAAATACAGATTTACCGATTTTAGAAACATTTTCTCCAATAGTAATTGAAGTGATTTTCTTGTTATTCTTAAAAGCTGATTGGCTGATTTCTTCAACTGTACTTGGAATAGTTACATCAGTAGCTTCACCTGTATATTGAAGTAGTACACCATCTGAAACAACAAATTCATCATTTGAACTCATTAAAATTCTACCGTTGTTGATATATGGTGTAAATCTCTCTACATAATCATTATAAGAAACTGCCGGTACATAGACAGTTTCCAGATTATTCATATATTGAAATAAATCTCCATATGGCGTAGTTGGTACTTTTTCACTATTAAATGTAATCTTCTTTACACTAGTCATATTATAAAATGGATTATAGTAATAACCATTAGATGTACCTAGTTGAGTTAAACCTTTACCCAGTTCAATTTCTGTTACAGCTGAACAATTTTCAAAAGCACAATTTTCTATTGTTTTTATATTATCAGGAATAGTTATTTTCTTTAAAGATGTACAATTAGCAAATGATTCGTAGCCTATCACTTCTAAGTTTTTAGAAAATTCTATCTCATTAATATTTTTGCAACTAGAAAAAGCATAACTATTAAGTGTTTTTACACTGTCCGGAATAGTTAACTTACCACTTAATGAAGCACAATTATTAAATGCATTTGTACCTATTGATGTTACATTTCCTAAATTTAGAGAAGTAGCATTACTTACATTTTGGAAAGAATAATCTCCAACAGTTGTACCGTTAGGATTTCCCTTAATATCAACAGAAGGGATTTTGTTGTTCTCTGCAAAAGCATAGTTACCGATAGAAGTAACTGATGATGGAATTATTAATTCATTTGATAGTGAAGTACATTTATAAAAAGCATAATCGCCTATTGTTTCTACTGAATTAGGAATTGTAATTTCTTTTAATGCAGAACAACTATTAAAAGATGAATAAGAAATTGTTGTTAGTTTATTATTTAAAGCAACAGATTTTAGGCTTGTACAACCCATAAATGCATTATTGGAAATTTTCTCAACATTGCTACTAAATTCTACAGTTTTTATAGATTTATTATTTCTAAATGCTGATGGACCAATTTCTGTTACATCACTTGGAATAACAACATTTGCATCATTACCTTGATATAACTTAAGTACACCATCTTCAATAATAAAATCAGTATCATCATTTAATAAAACAAACTTAGCATTATTAATGTAAGAAGAAAATCTTTCTACATATTGGCTATATGACTTAGCAGGAACATAAACAGTTTCTAGGCTATTCATATATTGAAATAAATCTCCATATGGAGTAGTTGGTACATTTTCACTATTAAATGTAATCTTCTTTACACTACTTGTATTATAGAATGGGTTATTGTAATAATAATCACTTGTACCTAATTGAGTTAGACCTGTACCTAGTTCTATTTCTGTTACACTTGTACATGAGCCAAATGCTCTATTGTCAATAGTTTTTACATTATCAGGAATTGTAATTTTCTTTAGTGATGTACAATTAAAAAATGATTCATAATTGATTTTTTCAACTGAACTTGGGATGGTAACTTCCGGTGTAACACTTGTAAAATTATAAAAAGCATAGTTACCAATAGAAGTAATACCATCAAAAAGATCAATTGACTTAGCTGTTGATTTATAATTTTTCCAAGGCTGGTTATCAGAATTATAATTCTTAATTTCACCTTCACCGTATACATAAAGTGAACTTGTGAGATTGTTGTATCTGTAACTTATGTTATCGTCTTGTCCGTACTCTGACACTTTATCTGAAGCAAATCTCTTCTTATAGTTCATATCATTTTCTGTTACAAACTTTTCAGCATCAGAATTTCTTTCAACAATATAAACACAATCATCATTAGATGTTAAAGTGTTTGTGTCAATATTCTTTAGTGATGCAGGTAGGCTGATATACTGAGCTTTTAAACAATTTTTAAAAGCACCTTGACCTATGGTTGTAACACCATTAGGTATTTCAATACCTACAATACTGTTATCATTCTTGAATGTAGTAGATGAAATTTCTGTTACACTGTGTCCGTCAATTTCAGAAGGAATATCCACAAACAAATCACTACCGTTATAGCCGGTAATTACTGCGTTATCCTCAGACAAAGCATAAGTAAATTCATCATTACTATTATCTTGATTTTCTGCACCAAATACCGTCATTGGTAGTGATGAGAAAACAACAAGAATGATAAGCATAATGGATAATACTTTTTTCATGTTCTCTCTCCTTTTATAACTATAGAATGTAGTTATAAATATTTTCATATTATAATAATTACCAATAAATTATATCGTTATTTTGTTAATAAAATATGAACAAATTAGGATATTTGTGAACTTTGTTAATAATTCTACTATTTGCACATCTTTTTACAGATATATACTTTACAATTATATCTTTCTGTCAAATTATTAACATAAGAATAAAGAATTGAATTAAAGATATATATTTGTTTGTTTTTATACTGTCTTTTTTATTATTTATCAATATGATATAATGAATTTGGTGATAAATATGGAACTTAGAGTTTTGAATTATTTTTTAGTAATTGCTAATGAAAAGAATTTTACTAAGGCAAGTCAGCTACTACATATAACTCAGCCTACCCTATCAAGACAAATTGCCCAACTTGAAAAGGAACTTGGCACAAAGCTATTTATTAGAAACAATCACAACATTTCCTTAACTGAGGATGGATTAATTCTTAAAAGAAGAGCACAGGAAATTTTGTCTTTAGCCGATAAGACAGTTAAAGAACTTTCTTACAATGAAAAAGAACTTGAGGGTGTAATAAATATAGGTTGTGGAGAATTTTTGTCTTCTAAAATTTTAGGTGATATTATTGCTAAATTTAGAAAGAAATATCCACTTGTACAATTTGACTTACACAGTGGCAACGGTTACAGTGTTTTTGATAGAATTGAAAGTGGACTTCTCGACATTGGTCTTGTACAAACTCCTATTGATATTGACAAATATAACTATGTTGCTATGCCTATTAAAGAACTTTGGGGTGTTTACATTTGTGAAGAATGTGAGTTAGCTAACAAAGAATTTGTTGAACCTAAGAACTTAAATAGTGTTCCAATGATAGTTTCTATGAACAAGTTTATGCAACAAAAGGTTAACAGTTGGCTAGGTAAAAACAATGGTAATATGATTGTTGGTAGAGGCAACCTAATGTATAATCAAGCTATGATGGGCAAAAGTACAGAAAGCTGTGTTGTAGGAATTGAACTTAACTGCAAATATGATGGGTTAAAATTTGTTCCTTTCAATCCTAAAATTGAAAGTGAAACTGTACTAATTTGGAAGAAAGACTGTATATTTTCTACTGCTACATCAACATTTATTGAGTTTATAGAGCAATACCTAAAAGGCATAACTGATGATTAATTTTAAGTATTAGACATTATAAGATTAAAGATATATAATGTAAATAAGGAATAATAAATAAGTTATTTATCAGTATCGGAGGAAAAGTAAATGAAGTATTTAGATAAGAAAGAATTTGACAAAGCTAATAAATTTGGCACAGGTAATCCTAATGATGCCTTTGCAAAATATTTTGTTGGTAATTCATTTTTGAACCCACTAACTAACCCTAAGGATACTGCAGTATTCCTAGCTAATGTAACATTTGAACCGGGTTGTAGAAACAACTGGCATATTCATCACGCAAAAAGTGGTGGTGGACAACTACTAATCTGTACTGCAGGTGAAGGCTGGTATCAAGAAGAAGACAAAGATGCAATTGAGCTAAAGGAAGGTTCTGTTATTACAATTCCACCTGAAGTTAAACATTGGCATGGTGCAAAGAAAGACAGCTGGTTCTCTCATATTGCATTAGAAGTTCCCGGTGAAGAAACTTCTAATGAGTGGTGTGAAAAAGTTAGTGATGAAGAATATAACAAATTGGAGGGAAAATAAATGAGTAAGAAATTAGTAGCTTATTTTTCAGCAAGTGGTGTTACAAAAAGCGTTGCAGAAAGACTTGCTAGTATTGCAAATGCTGATTTATTTGAAATTGAACCTACTGAAAAATATACAAATAAGGACCTAGACTGGATGGATAAGAAAAGTAGAACTACTTATGAAAAGGACCATCCTGACTTTAGACCTGAAATTAAATCTACAGTTGAAAATATGGAACAGTATGATGAAGTTTTTGTTGGCTTCCCTATTTGGTGGTATGTTGCCCCTAACATTATTGATACTTTCTTAGAAAGTTATGACTTCTCAAACAAGAAAATAATTCCATTTGCTACTTCCGGTAGTAGTGGTCTTGGCAGAACTGTTGATGTACTAAAGCCACTATGTGACAGTAGTACAAAGTGGGATAAGGGCAGAATGATGAACAATATTTCTGATGATGAAATCAAAAATTGGGTAGAAAGTTTATAAGGTGATAATATGAACTTAAAGATTACTGACCCTGAATATATTGAAAGATTCAATCATTTTGCATTTGATGAAGTTGTAAATGCTGATGAAAGTCTAGACACTAAGACTAGATATATGGCAATTCTTGCAACACTAATTGGTTGTCAAGGTACTGATGCTTACAGAGAAATGCTGGGCAAAGCACTTGATGACAAAGTTAGTCCTATTTTAATTAAGGAAGTTGTATATCAAGCTACCGATTATCTTGGTTATGGCAGAACTCTTAATTTTCTAAACATTACTAATGAAGTATTTAATGAAAGAAATATTGAAATGCCACTTGAAAGTCAGTGTACAACTACACTTGAAGACAGACTTGAAAAAGGTATTGAGGCTCAAGCTACTATCTTTGGCGAAGGTATGAAAGAGGCTTGGAAAGCAGGTACTATTAACAAGTGGTTAGCTGATAACTGCTTTGGTGACTACTACACAAGAAAAGGACTTACTCTAGCTGAAAGAGAAATGATTACTTTCTGTTTCTTATCTGCTCAAGGTGGTTGTGAACCACAGCTTATTGCCCATTCAAAGGGTAATATGAATATGGGTAATGACAAGGAATTCTTGACTAAAGTTGTTTTACAATGTGTTCCATACATTGGTTACCCTAGAAGCCTGAATGCAATTAACTGCATTAATAAGGCTTGTGAATAATTTAAAATTATAAAAAATTGACCTACACATTAGCGTAATGCTTTTGTGTAGGTTTTTTATATTAGTAATTGAAAGTGGTTTTTTGTATTGATGAAGAAGTTTTCTTTTTGCATTTTACTGATTTCATAGGACAAGGCACTTCTATCCACATTAAGATAATCGGCTAATTCTTGGCGATTATAAGGAATATCAAATGTAGTTGAATTCATTGATTTTGACACATAGGATAGGTATGACAACAGTTTTTCTCTAATAGTTTTAGGAGTAGTAATTAAAATTTTCTTGGATAAGTTAAGGCACTTTACTGATGAGATTGTAAGTAAATTTTTGATTATACTATTATGATAAGTACACACATTACTGCATAAATTAAGAATTTTATTAATTTCAAAGAATACTACTTTTGAATTTTTTGCTGACACTACATCAACTAAAATAGGTTCATTCATAATACAAGCATAATTTTCTCCGAAAATCTCCCCTACTGTTACAGTATCAATTATGTTTCTATTACCCCACACATCATTATTTTCTATTATTATATTGCCATCAAGTACAAGTCCTATTGTGTTTACACTTTGTCCTGTAGTAAAGATATACTCACCTTTGTTATATTCTTTGATAGTTGGTTTTAGGCAATGCAATAAGTTATTTAATTCTTCTACAGAAATATTATTAAACAATAATGAATTTTCTAGGACTCTTATATTCTCTTGGTTTAGAAGTTTTTCTTGTAATTTCAAAATAGTAAATTCATCCTTTTTAAATTTTGTTGTAGAAACAACATAATTATAATTGAAAATATATTATACTAACCTCACAAAGTCAAGGGACTTTGAAATTTTGGAGGTATATATAATGGAAAATAAAATGTTTTGTTATCAATGTCAAGAGACTGCTAACTGTAGTGGTTGTACTCTAAGTGGTGTATGTGGTAAAGCACCTGACACAGCAGTTATGCAAGACTTGTTGGTATATGTAAGTAAGCTACTTTCTACTGTTACTACACAGTTAAGAAAAGAAAATAAGGTTATTGATAAGGAAATTAATCACCTTATAACACTTAACCTATTTACAACAATTACCAATGCAAATTTTGACAAAAAGGTAATTGAAGATAGAGTTACAGAAACTTTAAAGGTTAAGGAAGAATTGATTTCATTAGTTGAAAATAAAAATATTTTACCTAAAGAAGTATTTTGGAATGGCAACAAAGATGAATATGAGAATAAAGGTAAAACTGTTGGTGTACTTTCTACTAAGAATGAAGATGTTAGAAGTTTAAGAGAGTTAATCACATATGGTTTAAAGGGACTTTCTGCATACAGTAAACACGCTAATGTGCTAATGAGTGACAATGAAGAACTTGATGCATTTTTACAAAGTGCATTAGCTAAGACACTTGATGACAGTTTATCTGTTGAAGAATTAATCAATCTTACACTTGAAACAGGTAAATACGGTGTTGACGGTATGGCTATGCTTGACAAGGCTAACACATCAACTTATGGTAATCCTGAAATTACTAAGGTTAATATCGGTGTTAAAAATCGTCCCGGTATTCTAGTATCAGGTCACGATTTAAAAGACCTTGAAATGCTACTAAAGCAAAGTGAAAATTCAGGTGTTGATATTTACACACATTCAGAAATGCTACCTGCACACTACTATCCACACTTTAAAAAGTATTCTCACTTTGTAGGTAACTACGGTAATGCTTGGTGGAAACAGAAAGAAGAATTTGAAAGTTTCAATGGTCCTATCCTAATAACTACTAACTGTATTGTGCCACCTAAGAAAAGTTATATTGACAGACTATTCACTACAGGTGCTACAGGTTATCCGGGTGTTAAGCACATTGATGGTGGCATTGGTGAAGAAAAAGACTTTTCTGAAATTATTGAACTAGCTAAAAAATGTCCACCACCTACAGAAATTGAACAAGGTGAAATTATTGGTGGCTTTGCACACAATCAGGTACTTTCACTTGCTGATAAAATTGTTGATGCAGTTAAAAGTGGTGATATTAAGAAGTTTGTTGTTATGGCAGGTTGTGACGGTAGAGCAAAATCAAGAAACTACTACACAGACTTTGCACAGGCTTTACCTAAGGATACAGTTATTCTTACTGCCGGTTGTGCAAAATACAAGTACAACAAGCTAAATCTAGGTGATATTAACGGTATTCCTAGAGTACTTGATGCCGGTCAATGTAATGACTCATATTCACTTGCAGTTATTGCTCTAAAATTAAAAGAAGTGTTTGGACTTGATGACATTAATCAGCTACCTATTATTTACAATATCTCTTGGTATGAACAGAAGGCTGTCATTGTACTATTAGCATTATTATACTTAGGTGTAAAAAATATTCATCTTGGTCCTACACTACCGGCTTTTCTATCTGAAAATGTAGCAAAGGTTCTTGTCGATAACTTTGGAATTTCAGGTATTGGTACAGTTGAAGATGATATTGAATTATTTTTTGGGAAATAATTTATAATAAAAAAGAACTAGGGTTGTAGCAAGAATACTACAACCCAAGTCCATATATATAATATCATTTGTGCCATAAATTAATTAAAATAATGTTCTTTTCTCTGTTAATAAAATAACATACAATGTATGGAAAATCATTACTTGTGGTAAAATTAACCGAATATTTGACAAAGTTAATTGATATTATTCTTAAATAAGCTACAAAAAAGCACAACCTTATAAAAGGTTGTGCTAAATTTTTAATTATACATTACCAAATTCTTGAAGTTCAAGGCCTTTATTATGTTCTAACGCCCAATCAATTGACCAATAAGATGTAAATAGAAGTAAGTGATTACCTTTTAAATCTTGAATTCTCTTAGTGTCTGATGCTAAGTCAAGGGCCTTTACATCAACTTCACTGTCGTTCTTAATCCAACGGATAAACTGATAAGGTAGGTTCTCCATAATAATTTCTACATTGTATTCATTGTTAAGTCTGTACTTTAGAACATCAAACTGAAGTACACCAACAACACCAACAATTACTTCTTCCATACCGGCATCAAGTTCTTGGAAAATCTGAATTGCACCTTCCTGTGCAATCTGATTTGTACCCTTAATGAACTGCTTTCTCTTCATTGTATCTTTCTGTCTAACTAAACAGAAATGTTCAGGTGCAAAGGTAGGAATACCCTTAAACTTAAATTTATGTGATGGTGTACAAACAGTATCACCGATTGAGAAAATACCCGGATCAAATACACCGATAATATCACCGGCATAGGCTTCATCAACAATTTCTCTTTCTTGAGCCATAATCTGTTGTGGCTGAGAAAGTTTAATTTTCTTGTTGCCTTGCATATGGAATACTTCCATATTCTTCTCAAACTTACCTGAACAAATACGCATAAAGGCAATTCTGTCTCTATGGTTCTTGTTCATATTAGCCTGAATTTTAAATACAAATGCTGAGAATTCATCACTTTTAGGTTCAATAATACCGTCATCAGATTCTCTTGCAAGTGGTGGTGTAGTTAGATTTAAAAATTCTTCTAGGAATGGTTCAACACCAAAGTTAGTTAAAGCTGAACCGAAGAATACAGGTGTAAGTTCACCTTTACGAACTGCATCAATATCAAATTCATCACCTGCACCATCAAGAAGTTCTACATCTTCAAGTAGAGTTTCTTTTTGACCGTATGCTAGGTGTGAATCAAGCTCAGGGTCATCAAGAGTAAATTCTTCTTTTTCAACTTCCTTTTGACCGTTATTAGCAGTAAAGGCAATAACTTTCTTAGTGTTTCTTTCGTAAACACCTTTGAATTCTTTACCTGAACCTATAGGCCAGTTAATAGGACAAGTGTTGATACCAAGTACATTTTCAATATCTTCAAGTAGGTCATAAGGACTCTTAGAGTCTCTATCCATTTTATTAATAAATGTAATAATAGGAATATGTCGCATAACACAAACTTTGAAAAGTTTGATTGTTTGGTTTTCTACACCCTTACTACCGTCAATAACCATTACTGCACAGTCAGCAGCCATTAGTGTTCTATAAGTATCTTCTGAGAAGTCTTGGTGTCCGGGTGTATCCAAAATGTTGATACAATATCCTTTATATTTAAACTGAAGAACTGAAGAAGTAACAGAAATACCTCTTTGTTTTTCAATTTCCATCCAGTCTGATACAGCATGTTTTGCTGTTCTCTTACCTTTTACAGAACCGGCAAGGTTAATTGCTCCTCCGTATAGCAAAAGTTTCTCTGTTAGTGTTGTTTTACCTGCGTCAGGGTGAGAAATGATTGCAAAGGTTCTTCTTTTATCAATTTCGTTAAATAAATCGCTCATTTTTCCTCCAATAATACTTGACATATCTCTAAAAGTATATTTTACTATTATTAATAGAATTAGTCAATGTTTTTGAGGTAATTATGAAGAAAATAGGATTATATATTCACATTCCTTTTTGCAAAAGTAAATGTCCTTACTGTGACTTTTTCAGCATTAAGATGAATGATGAAGAAATGAATAGATATGTAGATAAAGTAATTGAAAGATTTGATAAGTACTGTAATGATGATATTGTACTTGACACTGTTTATTTCGGTGGTGGTACACCTAGTACTTTGGGTACTGAAAGAATTGCTAAAATACTAAATGCAATTAATGATAAATTTACTGTTGATGAAAATGCAGAAATTACTATGGAAATGAACCCTACAAGCAAAGAATTAATCAACTTTACTGTACTTAAAGAATGTGGGTTAAACAGATTATCAATCGGTATGCAATCTGCAGTAGAAAGTGAAATGAAGTTACTTGGAAGGACTCATAGTCAGGAAGATGTAATCAATACTGTTAATCTGGCTAAAAGGTCAGGTATTGATAATATTTCACTAGACCTTATTATTGGTGTACCTACTCAGACTAAAGAGTCACTAAAATATTCTATGGACTTTTGCAAGTCTCTTGGTGTTAAGCATATTTCTGCTTATATTCTAAAAATTGAAGAAGGTACAAAGTTCTACACAATTAAGGATAGTTTAAATATGCCTAGTGATGATGAACAAGCTGAAATGTATATGTATGTTAGTGAATACCTTGAAAGTATCGGATACAATCAATATGAAATTTCTAATTATTCTTTAGAAGGTTTTGAAAGTAGGCACAACACAAAATACTGGAGATGTGAAGAATACATTGGTATTGGTCCTTCGGCTCATTCATTTTATAATGGTGAAAGATTTTACTATAACAGAAGTTTTGAAGAATTTTATAATGATAAAACTAATTTTGATTGTATTGGTGGTACTGAAGAAGAATTTATTATGCTTAACTTACGACTTAAAAGAGGTTTGATTTTTAAGGAATATGAAGAAAAGTATAATAAAAAGTTTCCGGAAGAAATCATTAAGAAAGCTAAAATCCTTGAAAAAGCAGGACTACTGACTGTTGATAAAGAAAAGGTATCCCTAAACCGTAAGGGATACCTTGTATCTAATGCTATTATATGTGAGTTAATTTAGTAGAAAAATCTAATGTACTTTACATTGTAGAAATCACAAGCAGTGACATTTCTTGTTCCTCGTTCATTGATTAAAAGGAAGTTAGTACCTACACCTAAAAGTGTACCTTCTAGTGTCTGAACTGTATTTGTACCCATCATAAAATTAACTTGAACCATTCTTCCGATTTGAGTTCTTGCAAAGCTATTTAGATACTGAATACTCTGAGCATCTACTAGTAAAGACTGAAAAGGTTGGTTGTGTTCTTCTATTGGTTGAGCACTTTCTTCTGTAGTTAAATTAACCCTCATTGGGGATGAAATTGGAACTGATGAACCTGTTGCAGTTTCGCTTGAATTTCTGTTACCTGAATTGATTCCATCTAAATCCGACATTGGCGTTGCTACAGTTTGGATACTGCTACTTGGTACAATATTACTGTCATTTACACCGGTATTCATACTTCGATTTCTATTCATTTGATGTGCATTTGCAATATCCTCTAGGGATGGGATATTCACGACATCTGATGTATTAGCATACATATATCTATTAGCGTTATTACCTGTCAAGCCATAAATTTGTCCTAAATCTATCATATTTCTATTAACCATATAATCCTCCTATTAAGTATCAGCATATGCGTTAGTTGGTGCATAAAAGCAATGCTCCCCTATTCGTGTATATAATATGCCTACCTTACTGGGGAAATATGTTGGACAAGCATTACTATATGGATTAAAGTAGAAAAGGCTATTGCCTACTGTTGAAAGTTTTCCACCGGCTAAAGCCCAATCTGCTATTTCATATTGTATAGGGTCAGGGGTCATATTATAAACATTTTGAGGATTATAAGCACCGTTAATGTTGTCATGATAGCAGGTGAATTGTCGGTATTGTGTTAAAATATTACGAACATTGCCACCGTCATTTACTCTTGCAAATTCTCCGTAAGGAACTGTTGCTCTGTTCATAATTAGGGTTGCTATGGCTTTCATACCATTTTCCCCTTCGGATTCTGCTTCACACTTTAATATACGAGCAAATAGTTCTCTAGTGTCTAAATCCATACTATCACCTCACCAATCGTTATATAATATGGTGAGGTTTTTATTTTGACACAAATTTAATCTATATGGTCTTCATAGTAATCATCAGCATCTTCAAAATCATCAAAGTCATCATAATGGTCTTCATAAAAATCATCAGAGTCGCTATAAATTTTTACATTATATTCATCATCACTGTATGAATTTGAATTTTTTCTACCATAAGAATAATTACTGTTGTATGAATTGTAATTGTCATTTACAGTATAGTCATCATATGTTGTTGTAGTTGGAATAGTATGAGATTTATAAAATTGTGAATACTCATTATCTCTTGCTTTTCTTTCAGCTACAGAATTTTCATAACCGACAATCAAAGCCACTGCAAGAATTATGCCGATAATTAGGAGAATAATGCTACCAAGTGAATTAAAATGCTTTTTCTTATACTTACCTGTCGGTGAATGAATATCAGAATTACAAATTTGGTAATTCATAAAGTCGTTATTGAAATCATTGTTAAAACCGTTGTTACTCATAGAAATACTCCTTTCATATAGGTAATATCTTCTTACAGTTACATTATAACACATTTACTGTCCCAAAAGTGGGACAGTTATTTTTTATAAAGAAAAAAGCTACCAAAATAATTGATAGCTTTTATAGTAGTATTGAATTATTTTTTTAGATTAATTTCAATTTTCTTATTCTCGGCATCATTTAGAGATAACTTAAAATCTAGGTTTTTAAAATTTTTCCAATGTTCCTCTGTAACATTAGATTTTGCAAATGCATAAGGAAGAATAACAGTGGTAGAATCACCAACTTTTTCAACTACTTCATAATCATCCGGCATTACATCATAATATAAGTCCAAATCAGGTATTAAAGAAATAGCGTTATATTGTGCTTGAATATCAAATGGTGAAAATTTATAATTCTTATAGTTTTTATCTGAAAACATTTTGTAATTCATATTAACAAGTATGAATGCATAATCGTCATCATCATAGGAATCATCACTAAATTCTCCATATTTTTTTATAAATTCATCTTTATAAAGAATCTTATAGTTAGTAACTTGCAACTGATAGTTGCAATGTTTTATTTTATCACCAATGGAATACTGCACTATTTTTACAGGTGCTTGTACAATATTTACATAAGCAACCCTTGAAATATATGCTATAGCCAATATAAGAACAACAGAAAGTACAATTACTTTTTTCTTACTCATTTTCGTTAAGACTCCTATGGTCAACAATCTTGCCTTCAAAGATTGTATAAATTTCATCAGAAAGGAATTCAAGTTCTTCTTTATCGTGACAAGCAACAATAATTATTGAACCCTTTTCCTTTAGTTTTGCAATAATTTTTCGTACATTTTCAACACCACTTTCATCAATAGCGTTAATTGGTTCATCAAGCAAAACAACCTTTGGACTGCCCATAACAGCATTAGCTATACCTAACTTCTGCTTCATACCTAGAGAAAATTTTTTGTAAATTTTCTTTTCATTTGGGTCAAGTCCAACCTGCTCCAGTACTTCCTTAATCTCATCATCTGTTACCTTAGAATTGATTGAAGCCAACACCTTTAGATTTTTAAAAGCTGAATATTCCGGAATAAAAGCCGGATTTTCAATTAAAACACCTATACTAGGTGGGAAAGAATAATCTTTACCAAGTACTTTGTCATCAAATTTAACAACACCACTTGTTGGACGAATTAAACCACAAATAGTTCTCATAAGCATAGTTTTACCGGAACCGTTCTTTCCCTCAAAACCATAACAAGTGCCACCTTTAAGGGTAAGATTAATATTATCAAGTACAGTAACACCTTTGATTTTCTTTGTTAAATTTTCAATTTGTAATATCATATTAACCTCAATTCTTGTTTAAAATATCTTTCTTGCTAAAATAAATATAGCCAAACACAAGGAAAACAACAGTGATAATTCCTAAATATAATAAAGCCTCTTCCATTGTATGACCACTCTCTATATCAAAAAACTTACTCCTAAATATCTGAGAGAAGTTACCTATTAAAAATGGAGAATCATAATAAGTTCCTAATGTAAAATAACCGATTACTAAAACCAATGAAATAAATGGGTTAACTACAAAAGAAAGAACAACTTGTACTATACTAATAGTTATTGAAGTTAACAGTGGAACAACTAACATATACACTACAAATGTAGGCATATAAATATCAGAAATATTTACTTGATAGAAAATGTTAGTAACATCCACATTTAGATTAGCAGAAACACTACCACTATCAAATAAACCAAATACAAGAGTAGTACCATAAATAGCAACATAAAACAAAGCTACTAAAATAACTGTCAGAATTATCTTGGAAGTAAACCATAATATTCTGCTTTGGGAACGAACTAAAGTATTTTTACCATAACCGGACAAATCACGTATAGGGTAATATCCTACAATAAGTGCTACAATAACCTGAAAACAAATCCAATTTGCAGGCATAATAAATCTCTCGCCGTCTTGATAATTATATACTTTATCACCTTTTAGATTATAAAACAGATAATCAAACCAAGAAAGACTTGAGTCACCTTTAATATGATTTACCGTTAAATAATTATGTAACTGATAATGCATCAAAAAACACATAGATATGCATACAAAAATTGTAAATAGAAATTTACTTCTTTCTTCTCTAAATCCTCGTTTAATATCAAATATAGAAAGTTTAATAAGTTTCACTACGCAAACCTCCTATTATGAAAGTAAACAAAGAGAAGAACAACAACACAAAAATAAAAATCAACAGTTCAAAACCAATAGGTTTAGCAAGTTGAGCAGGAACAAGAAATAGGTCAGGTTCTAACTCCAAAGTACCTAGTTGATGACAAATAAAATCAAGTACAGCTACAAATATAAATGATGACATAAACACAGTAAATTTGTGACTTAATACATTGCTTAAAGACATTGCTAGACATGCAAATAAACCACCAAAAACAAAGTCAAGTAAAATATAAGCAATCAAATAAATTAATGGATGCTGAAAATATAAATTCGCCCATAAACTACAATCATTTATAGTAGTATTGATAATTGAATCAGGAACTCTCGCCGGAGAATATAAAGCAGATAACATAACACTAAGTATAAGAGGTGTAGTAACTGCTACACCTCCTGAAACAAATGTAGCGAAATACTTACTTATTAGGCACTTTATCTTACTACACTGAGTATAGAGATTCTTTAGATAACCATTTTTTCTGTCATCAAAATAAATCATAGCAGCAGGATAAACTGCAATTAGTGGGAACAAATAAAAGAAAACAATTGTTTCCACATCAGTATTCATACCAAACCATCTACCATATAAACTAGTTAGGTCAGCTCCATCTGTTAAATTCTCTTGGGCAATATACTTATAATATTCAATTTCACCCATAAAATTAGTTATATTATAATATAACACTAAAGCAACACCAAAGAGCAAAACTATTAACATTCTTTTATTAAAGATTGCTCTTTTTAGCTCTAACTTAAAAATATTCATTATAAATTCCTTTTAAATCAATCATAATCATAACTTAATTTCTTATACAAAGTTTTATCTTCATTTTCTATACAAAAATATGCTGAATTGTATAAGTCATTATCAAGAATATATCTCAAAGTTACATTCTTGGTTTCTCTAGGTTTAAACTTAATAGAGCAATACTCGTTGTAATTACCGGAAGATTGATTAGCTGAAGGATAAACATAGATAGGGGTAGTTTCTTTCTGAACCTTTCCATTCTTATCTTTATATATCTTTTCTTTAACAAAAGATTGATTGCCGTAAGAATCATCTTTTATAAACTTAATCTCAGGTAATTTAGTTAAAGTAACCTCATCATCAGAAGAATTACGAATCTTCAGTTGTAATGTGTGTAAAGTTCTGTTAACCTTAGTTTTATTAGCCAATTTATTATTTTCATAAGTATATCTAGTATAAGGCCTTAGAGAGTATTCACGATTAAGTTCTCTTTCTGTGCTATTATCATATTTTATATTAGAATCATCAACTGCCTGAACAATAGGAACAAAATCCTTACTATAATTGTAATAATTCATAAAATCATTATTTTTATCATAATCGTCATATCCAAAATTACGGTTGTAATCCACAAACCAAACTGCAAATTTATTACCGTCAATATTTAAGAAGTTTGGATTTTCTTCATCAATAGTATTAATATATTGTTCTACTAACTTCTTAGGTTCAGTGGAATTTGACTCGGTTGTTGTAGGCACAGTTGTATTTTGTGACAAGTCGGTTTTCTCCGACTTACCACAAGAACACAACTCACAAGCTAAAACTACCAATAATAAAATACTTAGAAATTTTTTCATTTAAACACCTGCAAATGTAATGGAGTTCCTGTTGTAGGCATAACAATCATTGCATCTTCTAAATCCTTATCAATCATAAAGCCTACCTGACACTTTAATGTTTCATTAGGTTTTAATGTATAAGAATAAAAGTTCATCATTCTCTTATTTACATTTTTCACATTTTTATATTTAGATTTAGTAAAATATATATTTGAGTCACTAAACGCTAAATTATCCTTTTCATCTGTAAATTCATAATTATTCAATTCATTACTAACAAATTCATCATCCAAACTTTTATAACGACCAAAACCTAATTGGTATGTTGATATTCCTTCTTGCTTTTTATCAGACGTATTCCTAATTTCTACATCAAGAACAACAAATTCACGTTGTGCATTCTTATTAACTGAAACAAACTTTTTATCTAAGCCTCCATTAATAAGTTTCTTTGTGGTTCTTTTATAAGATTTCAAGTTACCCTTTTTATCGACATAAGGAGCAATATCATCTTTATAATTTGCAAAGTTGTTCTTATCAAATTCACTTATATTAGAATATTTAGATACCTTATTAAAAGTAACAGTAACAGGTTTGTTATTACCATTATTATCAAAGTGGTCAATAGTAAAACAATCACCATCACCAACTTTTATCAAATATGATTTTGGAAATTTATTATGGTCACTAAAGCTTACAAATTCCTCTTCTGTATATGACTTTCTTGCTATAGTGGTTGGCTGAGAAACACTGTTTTTATTATCATTAGTTTCACTATTAGAATAAGTGCAACCACTAAACAAAACACACAATGTAAGTATCACAGTGATTAGCAACAAATTAAAACTTCTTTGTTTCATAATTTTCTTTTTCCTTTCGTCTCTAATTGATAACATCACTAGAGTATTAAATATAAATTAATGCAACGCAAATAATTTAAAAGCACAAATGTTAAACTGAGATACTATGCATACAATTAGTATTGTTCAACTTTACATAGTGAATTTTCATTATTTTAATTGTTTCATTAATTTATCTATATTGTACCATTTTATGTTAATACTTTCAAGAGTTATTTTAACAATATTTAAGTTTTTACTATATAATAAAATATTAATCTACATTATATGATAATTTTATACTATTCAACAAAGAAAAAAGCAAGGTGCAAAAACACCCTGCTTTTTAGCAATATTGTAATTATTTTAAGGCTGTATAACCCATTAAATACTCATCAACTTCTGCTGCTGCATCTCTACCCTCACGAATAGCCCATACAACAAGTGACTGACCTCTGTGCATATCACCGGCAGTGAATACTTTTTCTACATTTGTAGAATATTTGCCTTGTTCAGTAGCTACATTACTTCTCTGATTAGTTTCTACACCAAAAGCATCTGCAATATACTTCTTTGGACCTAAGAAACCGGCTGCAATCAGTACAAGTTCAGCATCTAGGTACTTTTCGCTACCCTCTACTTCTTGCATTACTCTTCTGCCTGTTTCCTTATCAGTAACAAACTGAACCATAACTGTCTTGACACCCTTTAGGTTGCCGTTTTCATCTTTGACAAATTCTTTAACAGTTGTCTGATAAATTCTTGGGTCATGACCGAATACTGCAATTGCTTCTTCCTGACCGTAGTCTGTCTTGCAGACTCTTGGCCATTCAGGCCATGGGTTATTGTCTGCTCTTGAGTCAGGTAATTTTGGCATCATTTCTAACTGAACTACTGACTTACAGCCTTGACGGATTGATGTACCGACACAGTCATTACCTGTATCACCACCACCGATAATAACTACATTTTTGTCTTTAGCAGAAACATAGTTACCATCCTGTAGGTTAGAGTCAAGTAGGCTCTTTGTTGTTGCCTTTAGGAAATCTACTGCAAAGTAAATGCCGTTGGCATCTCTGCCCTCTGCTTTAATATCTCTAGGATTACCGGCACCACAACAAAGTACCACTGCATCATACTTATTAAGTAGCTTACTAGCCTTTACATCTTCACCAACATTAGCATTTGTTTCAAACTTAACGCCTTCTTCTTTCATTAAGTTTACTCTTCTGTCAATGAACTGCTTTTCAAGTTTCATATTTGGGATACCGTACATTAGTAGTCCACCGATACGGTCATCCTTCTCAAATACAGTAACAGTGTGACCTCTCTTGTTTAGCTGATCTGCACAAGCTAAACCGGAAGGACCTGAACCGATAATTGCAATATTCTTATCAGTTCTAACCTTTGGAGGGTTAGGCTGCATAAGACCTGAGTTATAAGCAAACTCAATGATAAAATTCTCGTTTTCCTTAACAGAAACAGGATTACCGTTAAGTCCACAAGTACAAGCTGCTTCACATAGAGCAGGACAAACTCTTGAAGTAAATTCAGGGAAGTTGTTTGTCATAAGTAGTCTATGTGCTGCTGCCTCATATTCGTTTGTGTATAATAAATCGTTCCATTCAGGTACAAGGTTGTTCAAAGGACAACCTGATACCATACCCATAATTGGCTTACCGTTTTGACAGAAAGGAACACCACAATCCATACATCTTGATGCCTGTTGTCTTCTTTCGTTTTCTGGCAATGGTGTGTGGAACTCTTTATAATTTTTAATTCTTTCAAGAGGCGATGTGCCTACATTGCTTTTTCTTTCAAATTCTAAAAAACCAGTTGGCTTACCCATTTTCAACGCCTCACTTTCTTGTATTAATATAGAATGCTTCAATCTTTGCTTGTTCAGGTGTCATACCCTTTTCTTCCATAGCATACATTGTCTGCATCATCTTTGCATAATCGTTTGGTAAAATCTTCTTAAACTTAGAAACATATTCATCAAAGTTATCAAGGATTTCCTTACCCTTTGGAGAGTCTGTTGCCTTAACATGTTCTTCAATCATATTCTTCAGTTCAAGAATATCGGCTTTTTCTGATACAACGCTAACAGAAACAAGCTCCTTGTTCATTCTCATATATAGGTCTGAGTCTTCATCAAGTACATAAGCGATACCACCACTCATACCGGCAGCAAAGTTTTTACCTGTCTTACCTAGGATAGCAACTCTACCACCTGTCATATATTCACAACCATGGTCGCCTACACCTTCAACAACTGCAATAGCACCTGAGTTTCTTACACAGAAACGTTCACCTGCTACACCACTGATAAATGCCTTACCACTTGTAGCACCATATAGAGCAACATTACCGATGATAATGTTTTCATCTCTCTTAAATGTGCTACCCTTTGGAGGATAAACAACAAGTTTACCACCTGATAGACCTTTACCGAAGTAGTCGTTACTGTCGCCTACAAGTTCAAGTGTTAGACCCTTTGGAATAAATGCACCAAAGCTCTGACCACCTGCACCGTTACACTTAACCTTAAATGTATCATCTTCAAGTGTGTTATCACCAAAGTGCTTTGTGATTTCTGAACCGAAGATTGTACCAACAGAACGGTCTGTATTTGTAACATCAATTTCGATTGAATGTTTCTTCTTTTTATTCTTAAATGCCGGTTCTAACTGCTTTAGAATGACCTTTTCATCAATAGTCTTTTCCAGTTCAAAGTTATAAACATCAGCCGGATTAAATCTCTGAGGTTCATCAGAACTGACAAATGGATTGTTGATAATCTGGCTTAAGTCAATTCTTGATGCCTTGCTACCCTCTTCAGTTTCTTTAACCTTTAGTAGGTCTGTTCTACCGATTAGTTCATCAACTGTACGGATACCAAGTTTAGCCATATATTCTCTTAACTCTTGAGCTATAAAGTGCATAAAGTTAACAACATATTCAGGCTTACCCTTAAATCTCTTACGAAGTTCAGGGTTCTGAGTTGCGATACCTACAGGACAAGTGTCTAGGTTACATACTCTCATCATTACACAACCCATTGTTACCAGAGGAGCTGTTGCAAAACCATATTCTTCTGCACCTAGCAAAGCTGCTACAAGAACATCTCTACCTGTCATTAACTTACCATCTGTTTCGATAACAACCTTAGAACGAAGTCCGTTCATAATTAGTGTTTGGTGAGTTTCTGCAAGACCAAGTTCCCATGGTAAACCTGCATTATAGATTGAGTTTCTAGGAGCGGCACCTGTACCACCGTCAAAACCGGAAATTAGGATAACACCGGCACCTGCCTTTGCAACACCGGCTGCAACTGTACCAACACCTGCTTCTGAAACCAGTTTAACTGAAATTCTGGCATCTTTATTGGCATTCTTACAATCATAGATTAGCTGAGCTAAGTCTTCGATTGAATAAATATCGTGATGTGGTGGAGGTGAAATTAGGCTAACACCGGGAGTTGAATGACGAGTCTTTGCAATCCAAGGATATACCTTTTTGCCTGGTAGGTGACCACCTTCACCGGGCTTAGCACCCTGAGCCATTTTAATCTGAATTTCTTTTGCACTTACAAGGTATTCTGATGTAACACCGAATCTACCGGAAGCAACCTGTTTAATAGCAGAACAACGGTTAAGTCCATCTTTACCGATTGTTAGACGATCAGTATCTTCGCCACCTTCACCGGAATTTGACTTACCACCGATTTGGTTCATAGCAATTGCCATTGTTTCGTGAGCTTCCTTAGAAATTGAACCGTATGACATAGCACCTGTCTTGAATCTATGGCAAATACTTTCTACACTTTCAACTTCATCAATTGGAATACCACCATCTTCAGGGAAGTTAAAGTCAAGAAGACTTCTTAGGTTCATATTTGTATCTTCTCTATTGATAGCTTCTGAATACTTCTTGAATAAATCGTAGTTGTCTGTCCAAGTAGCTTCCTGTAGAAGGTGAATTGTTTCAGGATTATATAGATGTTCTTCTTTACCACTTCTTAGCTTATGACTACCGGCACTTTCAACTTCAAGCTGAATATTTAGGTCTAGTGGGTCAAATGCTGATGCATGAAGTCTTTCTGAACGCTTACTGATATCCTGTAGTGTAATACCACCAACTCTTGAAACAGTATTTGTAAAGTACTTATCAATTACTTCCTTAGAAATACCGATTGCTTCAAAAATCTTAGAACCTAGGTATGACTGAATTGTTGAGATACCCATTTTTGATGCAATCTTAACGATACCATGTAGGATAGCATCATTATAGTCATTAACTGCTGCGTAATAATCTTTATCAAGTGAACCTGAATCTACTAGGTCACGGATTGTTTCTTGTGCTAGGTAAGGGTTAATAGCACTTGCACCGTAACCAAGTAGTGTTGCAAAGTGATGAACTTCACAAGGTTCTGCACTTTCAAGAATAACTGAGATTGATGTTCTCTTCTTTGTTCTAACTAGGTGCTGTTGCATTGCTGATACAGCTAGAAGGGAAGGAATAGCAACATGGTATTCATCAACACCTCTGTCTGATAGAATGATAATATTTGCACCGTCTTTATATGCCTTATCTGCTAGGATGAACAGATGTTCAATAGCCTTAGCTAGGTTTGTACTCTTATAATATGTGATTGGAATAACTGCTGACTTTAGACCCGGAGCATCAATGTTCTTAATCTTTAGTAAGTCAGTATTTGTTAGGATTGGGTCTTCAATCTTAAGAATATGACAGTTCTCAGGTTTTTCTTCTAGGATGTTACCGTTACTGCCTAGATGAACACTTGTATCTGTAACAATCTCTTCACGAATTGAGTCAAATGGAGGGTTTGTTACCTGTGCAAATAACTGCTTAAAGTAGTTAAATAGAGGGCCATCCTTTTGTGATAAAGGAGGAATTGCAGTATCAGCACCCATAGCTGCAATTGGTTCTGTACCATTCTTAGCCATTGGTAGGATACTTGTTCTAATCTGTTCATATGTATAACCAAAAGCCTTTTGATGTCTTACAAGTGACTCTTTGTCATACTTTTCGATACCCTTATTAGGAATCTTCAGATCACCTAGGTGAACTAGATTTTGGTCTAGCCATTCACCATATGGCTGTCTTGTTGAATAATATTCCTTAATATCTTCGTCATCAATTAGCTTACCCTTAACTGTATCAACAAGAAGCATTTTACCCGGACGAAGTCTTTCTTTTACTACAACATCTTCAGCAGGAATATCGATACAACCAACTTCTGAAGAAAGAACTAGGAAACCATCTTTTGTAATGTAATATCTTGATGGTCTTAAACCGTTTCTGTCAAGAACTGCACCCATCATATCACCATCTGAGAAGATGATTGATGCCGGACCATCCCATGGTTCCATCATTGTTGCATAATACTGATAGAAATCTCTCTTTTCAAGAGACATTGTACGGTTGTTTCTCCAAGGTTCAGGAATTGTAATCATAACAGCCAGAGGAAGTGGCATACCTGCCATCATCATAAATTCAAGTGTGTTATCAAGTCTGGCTGAGTCAGAACCGTTAGGATCAACAATTGGAAATACCTTTGACAAATCATCACCAAAAACTTTTGATGAAATTGATTCTTCACGAGCTAACATTCTATCGGCATTACCAGTGATTGTATTGATTTCACCGTTATGAACAATAATTCTGTTTGGGTGAGCCTTCTGCCATGAAGGATTTGTATTTGTACTGAATCTACTATGTACTGTAGCAATAGCAGAAACAAATTTATCACTCTGTAGGTCATAGAAGAACTTTCTTAGTTCTTTAACAAGGAACATACCTTTATAAACGATTGTACGGCTTGAAAGAGAAACTACATAAGTATCTTCATTACTCTGTTCAAATACTCGTCTAGCTATATATAGCTTTCTGTCAAAAGGTAAGCCCTGTTCAACATTAGAAGGTCTCTTAACAAAACCTTGCATAATGTATGGCATACTGTCTAATGCTTTTTGACCGATTACTGATGGATCAGTAGGAACTTCTCTCCAACCTAAGAACTCTAGATTTTCTTTCTTAATAATAATTTCAAAAAGCTTCATAGCCTGAAGTCTTTTTAGCTTATTTTGTGGGAAGAAGAACATACCAATACCGTAATCTCTCTCTTCTCCAATATCAAAACCTAGGTCAGCAGTAGCATCTTTGAAAAATTGGTGACAAATCTGTAGAAGAATACCAACACCATCACCTGTTTTGCCTTCGGCATCTTTACCGGCTCTATGTTCAAGTGTTTCTACAATACTTAAAGCATTGTCAACAACTTTTCTTGATTTAATGCCGTTGATGTTGACTACTGCACCGATACCACAGTTGTCATGCTCAAAACGAGGATCATACAAACCCTGTTTTGCAAATGGTTCCTGATTTCTGAAGTTATCCATCAGAAGCACCTACTTCCTTTTTATTAGTTTCTTTATATTGAACACTAACCCTACATATAGTTATAGGGGTGAACTCTACAACAATTTTTAAGATTTATTGCATTAATAACTTTAACACAATAAAGGGCATATGTCAAGGAAAATTGCAATTATTTTTATTTTTGTTGCAATTTTCTCTGTTTTTAGTATGTTTTTTGAAACTAATTTGAAATATTTGCAAGTTTTATATTCATTCTTGCAATTATATTTTAGTCATACATGACCTATTAATTTAATATGTGTTCTTTAACAAGATACTAGATATTGTTATTAAAATAATATTATTTTGATTAATATTGTAGGAATAATTTGTAATATTTTTACAAAAGAAAAACTGACCTTGAATTAACAAGGTCAGTTATAATTTAACTTATTTCGACTACTACTTCATATGAACCATAAATCCAACAACCGTCTTTATCTTTCAGGGTTAGACTTAAAGGCATAGTCCTTGAACCTGCTGATACCTCTGTACCTGTAAAATCAATTACAGCGTCAATATCGTTTTCATCAATATTTTTCAATGCACTCTTTGTACCATACAATGTTACTTCTACAGATTGAGTAGTAACATTTGCAGAATACTTTTTATCAAGCCCCTTAATATCAAAATCAGTTAATGTAATAGTTTTCTTTTTCATTGAGGACAAGTCCATATTAATAACAACAGAATTAACTGAATTAATATCAACACACTTGTTAGGAATATCAAGATTTTTATTAATCTTATAATCTTTATTTCTCAAAGTTGAGAAGTCAATAGGTTCAATACTTACCTCAGTGATATTTTCAATATTACTTGAATCAGCACCTAGGGATATTGAATTAGGTTCAATCTTGCAATACTTAGTTAAATCAATTCCACTAGGTCCATTTACAGTACTTAGTTCAACATTGACATCTTTCTTCTGTAATACACTTACTGTTGCTTTTACCTTTGATGGTGAAATTGTAAGTGTATCATTAGTTTTGATTTCTTCACCGAAAGAATCAAGTAACTTAACATCATATTCATTAGTTACTGAACTCTTAAGTTCTTCCTTAACATCACCTTCAATTACAACTTTATCAATTTTCTTAATTTCAGTTTCAGGTCCTGAAATAGTAACTGACTCGTTATCAAGAAGGACAGTTCCATAATAATCCTTAGGAATAGTATAACTAATATTCTGTTCAATTTTCTTAGTTATATTTCTGTTTCTGTCGAGTTTAATATAAACTGTACTAGGAAAAACAGACTCAATATTATAGTTTAGAGAACTAGACTTTTTCTTGGCTACAAGTGACAAGGTATATGAACCGGCAGAAGTAAGGTTATCGGTTTGTTCCGGTACAATCTCAATATCATCAGAAGTAAGATTTCCGATAATTGAACGGTTACCTGAAACTGTTACAGTACCCTTTAGTTCATCATTGTTAAATACCTTTAGTCCTTGGTTAATTGCAGTATCAGGCAAATCAATTGTAATAGGAATATTAGAAACTGAATAGCTGGTTTCTGCAAAGTCACCCATATTAATACTAATCCAAATTGTAAGAGAAATAACAACTGACAGTATTATAAGAAAAAGTTTGTTGGAAAAAATTCTAGACAAAATACCTTTATTCATCTTTCTTCTTCTCCTTTCTAGAGGAGAATTTACTTAGAAAATTCTTTTTCTCTTGTGTAGGGATAAGTTCTTCTTCCAGTTTTTTAATCAAAGATGTTTTATTGTAATTAGAAGTTAATTCTCCATTTTGTGCAACAGAAATTGTACCTGTTTCTTCAGATACAACAACAATAACTGCATCCGATACTTCGGAAATACCTAGGGACGCTCTATGTCTTGTACCTAAGTTCATATCTACATCTTCGTTTCTAGAAGTTAGAGGCAAAATACAACCGGCTGACTTAACAAGTCCGTTGCTGATAATTACTGCACCGTCATGAAGTGGTGCTTTGTTAAAGAACAAGTTACCTAAAATAGCAGTTGAAGTATCTGCATTAATCTCTACACCGGTTGCTGCAATATCTGAAAGCTTGGTTTCTCTTTCAAATACTATCAAAGCACCTGTTTTTTGTCTGCTAAATACCTCAGCAGTTTCTGCTACATCTAAAATTGCCTTTTTCTCTTTTTCTATCCATTCATCAGTTCGGTTTACCCTATTCATAAAGGAAAAACTCTTTATATTCTTACGACCTAACTGCTCCAAAGCATTTCGTATTTCCGGTTGGAAAATAATTGCCAACAAAACAACACCAAATTCAAACAATGTTTTCAGCAAGTTCTTCATCATCAACATATTAAATATTGATGCACCCAGGTAGGCAATCATTAAAATTACAATACCTTTTACAAGTTGTTCTGCTCTGGTATCTCGAACAAGTTTAAATAGACTATATACAATAAAGGCAATAACAACAATATCAATAACATCAACAAATCTGAATGTTTTTAGCACTGTTAAAATACTGTCAAACAATGCACCTATATTCATTGTTACCACTCCTTTTATTTTTACTTACATATATTTTAGCATAAAAATAATACTAGTTCAAGAAAATTTTAATTTGTTAATTTTCTTATAACATTTAGTAGGTAGTTTATGTCATTTATTGTATTAAATGCTCCCGGAACCACTCTTACTGTACCATTTTCTATAGTATTCATTGTTGTATGAGCAAGTGGTGAACAATGAAGTCCTCCCCTAGTCATTATTCCGTATTTATTTAATTTAGCTACAAGGTCCTCAGAATAAACTCCATCTATATTAAAAGAAACTACCGGTGCTACTTTGCCATAATCAAATGATTTATTATAGGTTATAACCTTTCTGTTATTCGCTAGTCCATTAAATAGGCGTTTTGCAAGTTTATATTCATGATTATAAATATTTTTAATACCTCTATTTTTTACAAAGTCAACTCCTGCCTTTAGTCCTGAAATACCGTTCATATTTTGTGTGCCACTTTCAAACTTTTCAGGTAGTCCCTCAGGCTGAGATTTCTTTACTGATTCAGTACCTGTACCACCATATAATAATGGCTTTAGGTTGCGATTATTTAGGATTAACACACCTGTACCCATTGGACCGTAAAGGCTTTTGTGACCTGACATACAGACAAAATCATATTGATTAGTGCCAACATCTATATCAAATACACCGGCAGACTGTGCTGAATCTACACAAAAGAGAATTCCATAAGCATGACACAAAGCACATATTCTTTCAATAGGAAACCTAAAACCAAAAACATTTGATGCATGAGTACAAATAACTAATTTTGTTTCAGGCTTTATTAAGTTTCGAACATTATCTACGGTTTCATTATCATCATAGGAATAATCAAAGGTTGAATAAGTTACACCTTTATCTTTTAGTGACTCTAATGGCCTAGTAACGGAATTATGCTCCATTGAAGATATTAGAACATGGTCACCCTCACTTAGTAAACCAAAAATCACTGTATTTAGTGCCATTGTACAATTCTCAGTAAAGATAATTTCTTCTTCACTGTTTACATTGAAAAGTTCCTTTAATCTTTTTCTACATTCAAAAATTTCTTTAGCAGCTCTCAGAGAAAGTGAGTGTCCACTTCTTCCCGGATTTGCACTAAACTTCTTTAATGATATATCTACATTTTGTCGTACTGACAGTGGTTTAGGAAAAGAAGTTGCACCATTATCAAGATAAATCACCTATTTACAATACCTAAAACTGAAATTTTATTTTTTAGGAGAATATCCTTTCCTTTATCAACATCACCAAACACCAGTAAACTGTATCCACAAGAACGAGCAATATTGTTCTTTGGTGTTCTTTCAACAGAACATTTTATATTGTGTTTGTCAAGTATTTCCTTAGACTTTAAGGCACTTGACACAGAATTTAATAATATATATTTTTTCAATAAAATCACCCCATAGTACACTACATACTATGGGGTGAGAATTTATATGTGTTTATTAGATTATTCAGCAAGTAAAATTGCATTCTTTTTATCAGCTTTTTTTTAAATTATTAGGCTACATCTATATATTTATCTAATAATATTATATATAACTAATAATATAATAGAAAATAATAACCACCCATAACAGTCGATAAATACCTATAAGAGCTTCAATAAAAGTAGTAAAAAAGTAGTAAAATCACAAATTTTGAAGTCTATAAAATTCCTTAAAAATATCATCATAACACAATGTTGTATAAATATTTAGTGTTGTTGAAATATTACTATGACCCATTAATTTTTGTAACACTTTAGGATTTATACCTTTTCGTATAAGGTTTGTACAGAAAGTATATCTGCAAACATGCGGTGTTAAATATAAATTTTCTCCTGTTACCTTATTATATTTTGATGTAACTCTAGTAAGCATCTTTTCAACATCCGTTGATAAAATCGGTTTATTATTTCTTTTTTGTATAAGAAAGTTATTAACACCATCTACCTTTTTAGTGTTTTTTCTTACGTTCATAAGCTGTTGAAAAGACTTTTTGGCACTATCTGATAAAGGTATCATTCTGTTTGATGCTGGTGTTTTAAGTAAAGAGATATGTATATGTGGTTTGGCTAAAAGCTGTTTTGAAATAAAAATCTTTTCTTCGTCCAAATCAACATCATCAGCTGTTAATCCACAAAGTTCAGAAACTCTTATACCTGTTTCAAAAAGCAAGTTGATAATGTTATAATACTTTTTATAAATCTTATCATTACAGACAAAATTTATAAAACTTGTTTTTTGTTCAGGAGTTAAAGCAACCCTTATATACTTCTTACCAGTATTCTTAATAATTTTATCAACACTAAATTTAAAAGGGTTTTTTACTATTAAGTCTTTTTCAATACCAAGTATAAATACACTTGACAAAATGCGTTTAATATTATTAATAGTTGAAAAAGCATAATGGTGTTCGTTATATAAATCGAGTAGCATTTTTTTAGCATCACTATTAGTAAAATCAACTATTCTCTTTGTGGTTAAAGGGTGTGAAACAATAACTTTGCATTGAGAATTATAGGTATTTGTACAGTTGATATTTTTACTAGTAACATTATTCACATATTCCTTCGTTAGTTCTGCAACAGTTATATTGCTATCATAAAAAAGACCTAGTGTAGATTTTTTAAATTCCAATTCTGCAATTTTATCTCTTAAACAAGGTCCATCTCTCTTACCGACTGGTGTACGGTCGGTAGGTGTTAATTTCCAACTATAGATAAATTTCTGATTACCAAAACTGTCAACATATTTGTAACAGTATTTGCCATCACTTCTTTGGGTTTCACCATTTCGCAAGACACGATTACGGTTATCCCTTCTTTTATCATTCATTGTGTTTCCTTTCTACTAAAGGCCTAACACGACACTATAATAGTATCACATTATAATTATATTGTCTATTATTCTATATATTAAATTGTATCTGTTTTATCAAGCCACTTTTCAAAGTTTTGCCTCTTGATAAGCGTTCTTGTACCGTTTTGTAAGAAGAAATCTCCACCAATCAAATTATCATTAATGATTGACTTTATTTTTTCTTTACCAATTCCAAAATATTGAGATGCCTCTGGAATAGTTAGTAAATACTTATCTTCTAATTTTACTTCTTTCAATTTTCTCACCCCTTTTTGTATGATTTTAAATAGTAACTCCTTTCCTTTAATAGTATAATTGACCTTTATTATATTATAATCACTAGGTTATTATATGTCAATCAAATAGTAAATATTTTTATTTTATCACTAATAAAAATAAAAGCCCCACCAAAAGGTGAGGCTTTGAGTTGTTAATAACTGCATTTGATTTATCAAAATTATGATAACATTTTCAGCATTTGCATACCGGAACTAAAAAGTTCTGATGAAAGCATTATCTTTAATAGTAATATAGTTAAGACTTTCATTACCATTAAAATAATACCTGCATAATAACATTTAATTGCAATTTTACCTGCATCAGATATTGCAATTTTGTTATCTCTTTTTACATTCTTCCTAATTTTCTTTGCTTTTTTGCAAAGACTATTATTCTTTTTCATAACAATTTCTCCTTAAATTTTATTAAATTTGTCGCCGTCAAACGGCATAAGTTTCAACGAACTTCTGTTATCCCACTTCATAAGAAGTGAAGGTAAATCGTCATATCCAACAACTGTACCTTCAAGTCCTGTAGGCAAGCCACTTTCTTCATTAACAGTAGAAATTAGCTTAACCCTAGTACCAATAGGATAACAACTTTCTAACATTTCTTTTCGACTTTTAACACACTTTGAATTTAAGGCTGTGATGATGTTACCATCATTCCACTTAAAATTCAAGTCCTTTGCACAACTATCTTTAATTTCAATCTTTAAAGATAAATTGTAGTCTTGGAATAGTTCTTCATCATCTTCATTGAGAATTCTACTTATATTCTCAATGCCATTGCTTTCATCAACTTCTACTATGTTGTAGAAATTGAATTTACATACCATACTCTTTAGAAGTTGATAATCACTTCTATAAGAGTTTATCCAATTATCGTAACTAATAATAGTTACTTCATCATTAGATAAAACATTATCAGCTTCACAAAGAACATTAGAAATGCCCTTTATTCCAACAATAGTTAAGAAGTCCTCTGATTTCATTAAGAACTTTGATTTTACTAACATTGACATAATACTTCTCCTTATAATAAAAAAATAATACTTACAAATAGCATACAAAACCAAAAAAGGCATTTAGCCATATGTAAATTAGACAGACTTTTTAATGCCATTCTTACAGTTAAAGAACAACAAAAAATATATACTATATTTAATAAACTCATTTTTAAACCTCATAATTTCAAATCTAAAAGGGATAGCACTTTGGTACTATCCCTTTACTTCTTAATATTAAGATTGTGTTGTTTGGTGTTGGTATTTTAGACGATTAAGTAAAAAATCATCAATACCTTTACCAAACTTAATATCCCATTGTAGGCGTTGATATTCAATACCTACTTCATTACACATCTCATTAATTTTTTGTCTAGCTTTCTCTACATTAGCATTAGAAATACAATCAGCATCAAAGGCATCAATTAGTAACTTTAAACCTTGTGATTTAAGTTTAACTAATAATTCTTTTAGCCCTTTCTGATTATTTACGCCTGCTATAGCGAGGAAGTTTCTCTTACTTAAATTACTTGCTATCATTCCTTTAAGTGGTCCTTCGGTTAATACAAGTTTACTTACATCATTATTGACCTTAGTAAAACTTATAGGTGAGCCGGAAGAAACACCTAAATTATGATAACTAGACGAAAACCAAATATATTTACTGGATATACTTCTATCCATTCGTATTTGCATACCAATAATTTTATTATTAATATCAAATACTGGAACGAAAAATCCAGAGTAACCTTTATTTATAACAGAAGTCCATTTTTTCTCATTATCATCAAAATAAAAGCCAGAAACACCTTTAAGGTCATAACCTTCAGCTACTAACTTATCTGTAATACTTTGATGGTTAAATAGTGGAACAGACTTTATCATATACTTATCAATCAAGTCATCAGTTAAACCTCTTTCGTGTAGGTTTTGTCTATGATAATTTGATAATTTAAGCAAACTTAAAAATCTGCGATAAACTTTATTTAGTTCATCTGGACTTTTTAATTTTACTTCTTTTTTATCTTCATTATCACGAACATTACTGTTCTGATAACTTTTCGATTTAGTTACTTTCTTTGGTTTAGTGCTTCTAGCATAAGTACCGTCTGACTTATCAACATTAAGCCTTTCTGTAATATCAGTAAGGGCATCTTCTTTATTCATACCCATAACAGATGAATAAAGATATAGCATACCACCACTTTCATTACATGCAGGACATCTAAAAACATCTCTTTTTTTAACAATGTTGAGTTTAGGTCGTCCACAATAAGGACAAATGTAGTTTTGGTTATCTCTACCAAAAGGCTTTACTGCTGTAAGCCCTAATAAATCAGCTACATCTGTTATCGTGAAATTAAAATTTCTACCCATAAGGCATCATTCTACTTCATCAATATGAGATGCTTTCATATCTGCGATATGTAGAAGCAATGCTAACATGCTATTGTCATAAACTTCAGAAAGTCCAAAAGCACCACCTTTTACCGCATTGTCAAAACCACCCATATGCCAACGAATTGCCATAGCTTCTTCATCAGTTAGGACAACACCCAACTTTTGACAAATATATAGTGACTTTTCACCATGCCCTAGAATGAGCTGGTCCTTTACATTATAAGTAGGAACTTCTTCCCATTTACCTGTATCTGGGTTTTTGACATTTCTTTTGCCTTTTTCATAAAAGTTGACTTTACAAAGGTCGTGACAAATTGAGCAAATAATAAGTGAATACTTAATATCGGAATCAATCTTATCTGTACCTGTTTTTGCCTTTGCCTCTTGTGTAAATTCGGTATGTAACCTTTTATACACATTAAGACTGTGATAGGCTAAACCACCTTCACAAGCCAAATGGAAACGAGTGCTAGTAGGTGCAGTAAAGAAATCTGTATCACAAAGATACTTAATAAGATTATCAATACCTCTTACCTTTGCTTTATCCTTTGTTTCGTCTTTTAGTAAACCTAAAAGTTTGATGATGTTTGCTTTTGTCTTTTCTACATTAATAGTCATAATAAATCTCCTTAAATTTCAAATACTATACAAGTCAAATGCTTTATACACTTGACTTGTATTTTTATCTTTCTTATTTAGTCAATATGGTTGATGTATAGTAGCACTTTTGCTACAGCATTGTAACGGTTGTCAGATGTAAACTTCTGACTGTACCATTCCCAACCTTTCGGTCCTATATCAACCATTTTTTTACCTTTATTCTTGCCAACTTCTAAAGTGAAATTTAGAGCGTATTCTTCACTCATATTTTCCACCATAAAATCAATATCGGTGTCTTTATCAAAAGACTTTTCGATATTTTCAGCAGGAACTTCAGCTTCTTTTTGTTTTGGCTTACTACTTGTACTTGCAGTAGGAATTGTAGTTTCTACTGTTGTTTCTTCTTCAGCTTCAATAATATCAAGAACACTAGCCTTTTTATCAGCTTTATCCTTACTATTATCTTCTGTCTTTACAGCAGTAGGCTTTTCTTCCTTTTCAGGCGTATCTTCTTTAGTAGCTTTTGTTGACTCCTTCTTGGTTTGCTTCTTTGGAGCAGACTTTGAAGTTTTTTCAGACTTTTCTTCTGAAGAATCGTCTGATTTTTCAGCTTCATTTCCATTTTCAACGTGATCAGGCTCGCTAATATCAAGAGCCGTTACATACAAATAACGGCGTTGATATGTTTGACAGCCACCTATTGCCATCATTTGATTAGGATTTACACTTCTTAAATCACTAGGCATAGGACTAGTGAAAGTGATACTTTCCTTTAGGTCGTCTGTATCAAACAATTCAAGTTTTGCCTCTTGGTTGTTATAAGTGATAATATCAACCATACCTAATTCTTTAAAAATATTATTCTTTGTAGGAATAATATCATTCAAAGTGTAAAAGGTATATTCGTTACCGTCAATAACACCTTTACCTGTCTTATTTACATTTGCTTGTGCAAATTTAATTCTTGCTTCCAAAAGTTTTTTCATAATCATAATTTTTTACCTCTTTAGTTTTCTTTCTTAATTAGAACAAAGATAATTGTTCATAATCATCTTTGTCATTTTGCTTTTCTTTCTTACTTTCAAATAACATTTCTAAACGCTTTCCCAAAAAAGTATTACGCTTATCAATGTTGCTTTTGTTAATAGCATAAGTAATAGCTTCTGGTTCACCAACTAGTATTACTTTCTTTTTTCCTCTTGTTATACCTGTATAAAGAATATTGCGTTGTAGCATTATTCTCATTTTACTATGTAGAGGTATGATACAAGTATCAACTTCTGACCCTTGATATTTATGTATTGTAGTAGCATAAGCCAAATCTACATTATCCATATCAGTTAAGTCATAAGTGAATTTACCTTCACTAAACTTAATACAAATATCATTATCTGTAATATCTGTTATATAACCAATATCACCGTTAGAAGTATCTTCTGTATTCTTAGTTTGGATTACTTTATCACCAACTTTGAATACTACTCCATGCCGTTTAACAAATTCTTTTGTCTTATTAACAATTTTTTGCACTTCGTTATTAATAACTGTAGTTGAACACAAAATAGAGTTTTTCCTAATTGGTGATAGAATTTGAACTTTGTCTAAAGATTTCTTGTCTTTAAGTTCATTCATAAACACTTCAATAGTTTTATCTAGTGTTTCCTTATCACCGTTAGTTGGATAAATAATAAAGTCATTACCGTACTCTATATCTGTAATACCATTACTAACATTAGTTGCATTTGTAACAATCAAACTGTCACCTGCTTGTCTTTGAACAACATTAAGTTTAGTTCGTGGTACTTCACTACAACTTAATAACTCATACAATACATTACCTGCCTTAACAGAAGGTAACTGCTGTGGGTCGCCAATAAGAACGACTTTAGTGTTTCTGCCTATATTATTCATAACAATATGAAATATCTTTGCATCACACATTGATATTTCATCAATGAATAAAATAGCAGAATTTAAAGTTTCGTAATTATTAGTGGATTCATCAGCAATTTTAAATGCAGAATGAATAGTTGATGAAGTGTATTTATTATCTACGCTCTCTCCCATTCTTCTGCTGGCTCGTCCTGTTGGAGCAAGTAGCATAATATCGTTATTTTTTGTTACTTCATTCCATACTTCAAGTATAAATTTTAAAACGGTTGTTTTACCACAACCAGCACCACCTGTAATAATAGAGAAGTTCTCTTTCATTACCATTTTAATGGCTTTTCTTTGATTATCTGCAAGAGTGATTTTTGCATTTTCTTCGGCTTTTGATATAGCTTTATCAACTTTATCCTCACTAATATCTTTCAAATTCTTCATATGAATTTTGTTATATACTAGTTTGGCAGTTTCAACTTCCATATCATAGTACGAAGGTAAATATACGAATGAAAAATCGCCTTTTAGTTCTTTATTAAAAGCCATATTCTTCACTTGCTTTTTTACTTCTTCTCTAGTTACCACTTCTCTGTTAATACCGTTGATAACAATATCTTTATTAAGAAGTTTGTAACTAGAATTTACTAATTGAGTCTTATTAACGCAAACATGACCTCTTACAAGGTTATCTGAAAGAACAGATAATATACTAGCTTTTATTCTACTTTCGCAGTTAAGCTGTATATCATTGTTTTTGCCGATATTATCTACTAAATCAAATGTAAAGCCTTTGAGTTTACATAATTTATATGGATTGTTAGTTAATATATTGATACTTTCATTTTTAAATTCCTTGTAAACGCTAACACATTTACTTGAACTAACACCAAAAGGTTCAAGATAATTAATAATGTCTTTAACATATTTGGTTTGTTCATAAGAATTGATGATTTTTTCATAATTCTTCGGTGAGATTCCTTTAACAGTTAATAACTGTTCCGGTTCTTCATCAAAAACCTTTAAGGCATCTTTACCAAAAGTATCAACTATATTTTTTGCTGTTTTCTTTCCTATACCTTTAATAACACCAGAGGATAAATAAGTTAGTATGCCACTAACCGTATCTGGCATTATTTCTTTATAAGAAGAAACCTCGTAGCTATATCCATATTTAGTCTTTTTCCAGTTACCACTTAAATTAAGTGGTAACTGGTTAGTTGGATAATACCCTGTTGCAGTAAATTTGTTATCAGCACCGTTAGAATATCCTTTAGGTATGTCAGATGTGTTTTTAGCCTTGAAAATTGCAACATTGTAATCATTATTGCTATATAAGACTTTTATAATCTTACATTCCATGAATTATCCCAACTTTACATTTAATTTTTTACTGTATTCTGTTTTGCTTACGAACTTTTCGTAAGCCTCCGGATACTGCTCCTTCAGTTTAGGCAAGTCTTTACTCTTAACAGAGAAAGAAGTTTTTCTTGAAGGTTTCATTTCGAAGTGAATAACTCTGCCATCTTCAAGCTCATATTTTGCCTTATCTGAAGATAAAGCGTTAATCATATTAGCTTCATGCGTTCTTATCATGTCGTCAATATTCTTGATTTGACTGTTAAGACTTTGCTTAACGGAAATCAAATTGAAATATTGATTTACCGAATTATCAATAATTTCATTCTTTTCTAGAGTCTCTTCCTCGTTTTCAGTATCGTTAATTTCTCGATACTTCAAAACACCCTCGACAGCCTTATCACCAACCTCATCAATTGGTGGTGCAATATTTTTAGATACATATTCGTTCCAAAAATTTTCTTCAGCACGGATAATCTTTTCTTCTTTATCATCATCACGATTGATGTGTCTAATAAAAATATTAGGAAGAATAAATCTATCCATGTATTCTACAAACACATCATCTGGAATAGTAACATCATCACCGTTCCAGATACTAGCCATAAACCTAAGTTCCTGAGTACAGAATAAACAAACAAAATCTGTTTTTTCAATGTTCATTACACTCATGTAATGACGACCTTGAAGTTCGTATTCAGGTGGTACAATTTCCTCTCCGTCTTTAAACCACTTGTCGGTGTTGTAATTAGAAGTGGTTTTAATTTCTAAAATTTTAAGTTCCTTACTACCATCTGGGTGAGTAAGTTCGATAAAACGATCTACATCAGCTTGCATTACAGGGTGTAATGGATGCTGATACATCACCTTTTTAGAAATCAGTCTGCATTTTGGTGCATCTTCTTTGCCTTCAGCATCTCTATTCATAATAAATAGGTATGCTTGAGCAACAAGATTTTCTAACTTGTGACCTGCATCCAAAATCATTTGGTCGCTAAACTCTTCTACAGGAGTATGACCTGTTTTTTGCATAAACAAATCATACTTAGTAGTAAAAGGTGAACAGCCCATAATAGCTGAACAATCAGAACCACCAATACCTGTGGTTCTGAGCTTTAACCATTCTTCTTCTGTAACATTATTTAGGTTGTACTTTTCAACCGGAACATAATTTTTGTCTAACATAATTTTTACCTCGTTTTTTCTTTCTTTAATAAATTTCTTTAAATTTCTAATACCTTTACCAAGCTACTGTGCCACTAACATCATAGTTGGTAAAATCCTTCTTTAATGCTTTTGCTAAAGTTTCTTCAAGTTGAAGTTTCTTTAGCTCAGTTAATTGCTTGTCAGAAACAGTTTCTACAATAGAAACATACTCTGTCATACCTGCATATACTTCATATGCAGAACAAGGAGTATCACCATTTGTAGCTTCAAACTTCTCTACTGCTTCTGAAGAATATTTAACAGGCAATTTAAGTGACTTAAATAGTCCAATCATACAATTAACAGGATTGTATATTACAACATCCATTAATTTTGTGATATTCTCAATTGCCTCGCTAAATAGATTGAACATACTATCTAGCTTATCCTGTAGAGCAGTCATTTTCTTACTTAGAGTTCCTTTGTGATAAATACCATTGTTATTATCACTAGATAATGGAATTCTATATCTTGTACCACTAATAAGAGCATCAATAGAATAATTCATATTGATACCACTCGTAGCAATATCAGAAACAGTAACTCTAACCTTAGGCACTACCTTCTGCACTTCAAACTCATGTTCTTTAAGAGCCTTTGAATAAGACTCAATTAGTTTTGCGTTATTACATACAAATAAAGCTGAAGTCCTATCGAAGGACCATTCTGCACTTGCTATGCAATCATCATCAAGAATATTTAACCCTTTAATATGTGAGATGATTTTTTCAAAAACATCTACCATATCAATAGGGGTATATGTATCTGAGTGAATAGCTGAATATTCACCATACTGTAAGTATCCCTTCATAAGGGAGTTCTTTTTGCTCTGTATAGCTTTTGTGAGTGTTTCCCCAACTAAGTTAGGAAAAATTAGCATTAGCCTTTCAATCGCTGAACCATAAAGTTCACATCTGTTTTCAACAGATGTTAAGCCACATTCCCTTACAGGCGTTTTCATTCCATCTGTTAATACATATAATATTCCATTTTCAACTTCAAATGAAGTTTCGCCTGACTGTAGAGTATTCCAACTGGAATTATCTCTAACCACTTTCAAATGATTAATAAAATCATTTTCGCTTGAAAACATTTTTAGTTCTTCTTTTTTTCCTAGTAAATTTGTCATAATTTTACCTTTCTTTCTTTTTTAAATTTGTTATAGCGTCAAAAAAATCCAATGCAAAATTATCGTCAAAGCCATTATACTTATCTAATTTGTAGTGATTACAAATTAAATCATAAGTATTATGAGCTTCTACTAATCTTAATTTTGCATAGTTAAAATCAGCTATAGCTTCTTCTTTTTTGTCACTAGAATTGCTTAATTCAAAGAGTGAAATAACATACAATGTAGTTATTTCTACAACTTTATCTAAGCATTGTTCTAACAACTTTTTTTGCCTATGATTTTTTTCCCTGCTAATTAAATTAACAAGTTTTTCAACATTAATATTTATGTTGACATCTCCTTTCTAATAAATTTTTACAAATAAAAAAAAGAACGACAAAACTATAGAATAATAGTTTAAATTCGTTCTCTCTTATTTATATTAAAATAATTCTAATAAAGAATTATCTTAAATTCAATTATACAATTATGTGTCATCAACTTAAAAAAAGAATAGACACGATAGCAAAATACACAGAATGATAGTGTAAATGCTAAGCCCCGTATAAGTAAACATCAACATAATAAATCAGTTGGTGATTTCTTAATTGATCAACAATATAAATTTGAAATTTATATGCCAACAAGGGTGGTTTCAAAAAGTTTGCTAGCTAATAATAACTTGTAAAAAAACAAGTCAAATTTCTAACAATTCTATACATAATAATATGTATCTAATAATAAATAATAATATAATAGTATTATATATAATTATTTATGTTTTGTCAAGATATTAATAAAAAAATAAAGGGATAACTTACGCTACCCCTTTGAATATTATGCACTAATTTTACTTTGCAATAATTTTTGTATCTGCATAAGTTCATCAGAACAGACATCAGATATGTTTTTATTGCTAAAGCCTCTGGCTTGTACAAGACTAACAGTCTTGTCATTTATACTATACTCAATTGTGCCATAGTTTTTATCTTGTTTTTCAACAAAGATAATTATTCCAACACCGGAACACATTTTGTCAAAATATGTTCCACAACCTACACAAATGTGCATTTCAGTTCCTTGCCTAATGAAGTCTTTATTAGAATGAGGTAAAGTAAACTTATACTCACCTAAATTTAGACCATCTAATTTAGCAAGTTTTTTGACAACTTTTTTCAGTTGCTTTTCTTTTTTGATAAAGTCTTTTTTCTTGGCTTTGTCTTTTTCATCTTTTAACCAAATTTCAGCACTATTATGTGCTTTAATTAAGTTCTGAGGGAACAAAAAGTCTTTACTGTATTTTGTTACAGTAAAATCTTTATTATTGCTACTTAAACTGTATGCTTCAAGATACATGCTAACATAGTCATTAAGTTCAATAATTGAACCTTCTTGTTTAGATAAGTATGAAACAACTTGTCTAATAGTTGTTTTATATTCTTGACAGAATGAAACAATGTTATTAATTATAACATCAATGGAATTAATTTTTTGGTGTTCACAGTAGCTATACAAATAAACAAAATCTTCAAATTTATCTTTAAAAATTTCATTATATTTTTTCATAGCAAATATTGTGTTATAATGCATATCTTTGCTAATAGCAAAGTTTATAAATTTTTTATTGACACCTAAAAATGCTTTAACAGAAAGTTTGTTATTTTCAATTTTAGGAATTCCATAACAATTCCAATTAAAACTAGCGTCAAGAACATCTTTAGCTAATCTTTTTAAACCTACTTTATTTAATTTTTCTGCTAGAAGTGTGCTTGCACTATTAAGCAAATAATCTTCTAACCTATAATAATTAAATATACTATCTTTACCTTGATTATAAAGAATGGCATTTAATAGAGGGAATTTTTCACCGGTAATTCCATTAAAATCAGTAAAATTGCCTGTATATATAGTTTCGGCTTCGTAGTATCTGTATGGTAAAGAACCGAACATATAAAAGCCTTGACTTGGCTTTTTATTATTCCAGTACCAAACGCCTGTAGAATAATCATATTTGTTAATATGATAGTCAAAACTATCAAGACTAGATGAAAACAAATCTCTTTCATATTCAAACAGATTTCTTTTAACATCTATATTTGTAATATGATTATTAACTACCTTTGCTACAATATCAACAGATAAATCAAAATGTCTTACAACAACTTGACTGCTATTATATGTGTCAAGTAAAGCAAAACATTTAAACTTGTTGTTGCTTATTTTCTTTACTGACTTTGCTACTATTTTTTTCTTGCAATTAGGACAACAATATGTATGACCCATTACAAGATTTTCAGAAAATGTAATTTTCTTTTTACATTTTGTGCAAAAGCCTGTTTTTCTATCGGCAACAGAAAAGACTACATTGTAACCATAACTGTCATAACAGAAGTTTCTAAATTTTCTTGAAACCAAAGGTAATTTATCTTTCCAAAATTGGTTTTTTAACTTTTGATTTTCAATAATTTTTCTTTGCTTTTGCTTTTGTTTATAACTTGCATACTGTCTAAAAACACAAGATAGAGGACTATAGCAGTTACCACAATCCTTAAAAAATCTTTTGACACTATCATCATTAAAGATTTTTGAATAATCCTTGTCAGACCAATATAGATGGTTAAGAGTTGAACTCCATTCACCATTAGGTAATAGGGTTCTAGTTTCACCATCTTTACTTATTACTGTAATGAAGTTTTCATTAACTTCATTATTTTTATCAGCACCTATAATCACTAGATACTTTTTTCTATCAATGATTTTGATGGAAAAAGCGATATAGTTTTTATTAGGAATATGATAATGCTGAACCCTTCCATAAAATGGAAGGGTTTTTAAGTTCCTTATTGACTTTTTTGAAGGTAGCATAACAATTCTCCTTTACATCATTGAAAATAGATTTAAAGGTTGTTCTTCTACCTTTTCTTTGGACTTCTTCTCTTTCTTTGCAGTAGCAACTTTGGTTGCTACTTTTGTTTCAGTTTTGCTCTTTCTTGTTTTTTTCTTATTAGCTATAGCTTTAGCTCTTGCTTCCTTTTCAGCAATAGCTATATCGTCTAGGAAATAATAATCATCAAGAATGGCAAAAATTTGCCTGTGGTCGAGTCCAAATCCATTAGAACCATTAGCTAGAGCCTTTATTTGTTTTTCCAAATACTTAAAGGCATTTGCAAAGTTCTTTGATTTTAACAGTACTTTTTTGGAAAATTCAATGTCTTTTTTTGCCTTATTATAAACATGTAAAAAACATGCTATAAGAGGTAAACCATTAATTCCATAATAAGTATCCTGCATTATACGGTTTAATGCACCATCAATTATTTCATCATCAGACAAATCATTAAAATTAATGATTGGCTTGAAGTCATCATAATTGATTTCCGGGACTTTAAGTTCTTCTTCATCATCTACTGCTGTAACTTCAGTTTTTCTTTCAGTAGTAATTTCTTTATTACTACTTTCTTTAATTGCCTTTTCTACAGCAGAAACATCATCTTTGGAAGAAGTTTCAGTAGCAGCACTTTCATTACTACTTGCTTTTGTTACTTCACTAGTTGTATTATCTACAACTGTTTCTTTTACTTCATTGTTTTCTTCTGTTTCAACGCCCATATTAGCGTCGATTTCTGCAAATACTGACATAATAAATCTCCTTAAATTTCTAATAAATTAGAGGTAGCTATAAAAAAAGCTACCCCTACCTTTCGTTTTTTTACTTGTTGGTGTCACTAGAAATAATACTCTCTAGCCTTTCAAGAACTGCATTGAGTTCATCTTCGGTATAGTAATCACTATAGCGAAAATGTAAATCTCCAATTCTAACACCGTTTTTCTCTACAAACCACCAACCTGCTTCACAGGTGTGGTAATCTCCAATTTCAACCCTATACTTTACAGTATCAGTTGAGTATTTTTCTTCTATCTCATGGATTCTTGTAAAAAATCTTTTTGCTTTTGTCATATTAATTTTCCTTTCTAAATTACAAACTTATCCACTCAACATTATGGCACTTAATTATAGTGTGTCTATTGTACTTTTGTGGAAGCACTAAACATAATTGCTTTGCAAAATCGCCTTTTAAGAAATCATGTAGGTAAGCATAATTATAGTTGTTTGTATCATATAGATACTTAACTATATAATTACCTGCTTCATTTCTGCAGATATGATAAGTTTCTCCATCTTGTTTAAGATTAAATGAAACCTTATCTTGAATTCTATCTGATATTCTAACATCAGAAAATGAGTCACCAAAGTTAGAATAGTTCTTATACATAGTAATTCTCATTACTAGCACCTACTCTCTTTATGGCTTCATTCAGTTCTTCTACAGAATGGTATCTACAAGTTCTGTAAACAATACCATTTATGTTACTGAATACTGTAACTTCGTCATTAGGTATATGACGACCACAAACAATGCAGTAATCATAGAATTGTACAGGCATTCTTGTACAAGTGTTATCTACAGACTTCTGTTTTCTATTGTTATGTACCTTTTTACAGATACAAAAAGAAACAGTACCAATAACCATTAATATACATAAGACAATTACTAAGACTTTCATTTTTTCTCCTCATTTTTCATTAATTTTTCTTCAATTTTGTCAATTTGTTCTTCAGTATGCTTTGCACAAAACATATATAAATCGTTTCTGATTTCTCTAAATTGACAGTTTCTTACTTTATGGAATTTGTGCTTACATATAGGACATCTAGTATGAACTATATGTTTTTCAACGCCGTTCTTTTCATTTTCTTTTTCTTGTTTTTTATCAAGCAGATAAGAAACAATGAAAAAAGCAACAAACACAATAGCCATAATAATTAACACTTTAATAATTTCAAATTTCATATTCATAGTAACCTCAATTTTGAAACCATTAAAAACCTGTAATAATTGGCTTTAAATAATCATCAATAGAAGGATAAAGAGAGTCAAAAATTTCTTTGTACTTCTTTTGTGAATCATTAGACAATAATTGAGTAATATACTCAATATCTCTATCCTTTAGACTATCGACTTCATAATCATAGATTTCACCAATGAAATCTACAGGTTTTCTTCTGTAAAATACCATAGTTCCAACCATTCTTTGAATTGGAAAATTCAATGATAAGGTAGGAATAAAAGCGTTAAATTCCTTTTTATTAGGGTAGCCATCTTCATCAACAGCACAAATAACACCGGTAGTAACAATTCCTACGCTTTCAGGATAGAATTTACAATCAATCAGTTTTTTCAAATCTCCTACATATGTAATATCTGTTGATATTACTTTAGCTTTTTCATTAGGCTTTTTACAATAATTTTCATATAAACTCCTTACTTGTTGCAAATAACTCTTATACAGTCTTTCTTTGCCTGTTCATAGCCATCTTTATAAAAGACACCTTTACTTTCTGGCTTTAAACGAGCTACATTAAGTAATAACTGATTTAGCTTATCGTTGTCCTGTTTATCTTCTTCGTTGTCAAAGACAATAAGAAGTACATTTTCTTTGTCAACGACAATTACTTCGGTAATAAAGCAATCAAAATAGTCACAAAGACTATCTAAAGCTAAATCAATATCTCTGACAGCATTAGCTAAATCAATATCTCTGACACCATTATTTTCGCCATATAATACAAATGGCTCATTGTCAGAATACTCAATATGTACATCAACAGCACATAAGCTATTGACAAGACTTTTAAATTCTGCAAAAGAATAATAAAAGCACTTAAACATTTTTCTTTCTTCAAAGTTCTTCATAAATAAGTACCCCCTACTATAATGATAAATAATCAATGTAATCAATATAGACTAAAATAGCCTTTTTGAAGTTTTTATCGGCACACTTTTCTAGGTATGCTTTTTTACTTGAAAAATCATTACATTTTTCATCAATTACATCAGAGTAATGCTTATAGTATTCCTCCATGAACTGTTCCCTATCGGTATATACTTGATTGTACATAATGGCACATTCTTCAAGATGTACCCCACCAAATTTTCCTCTATAATATGGTGCATTGTTATCAGCAACTACATCACAATCAACTATAGGGATAACTGGCAAGTTAGGTTCTTCGTCCATTAGTCTTATTAGAGTTTTAATATAACTCTTTAATTCTTCGTTCCACATAATTTTCTCCTTAATTTCAAATACTAATAAATGCCATAGCATAGAACTATGGCATTTATACTTACTTACTATTAGAATGGTAAATCGTCATCAAGTGGCATTTCTTCAAAATCTGAAGGACTACCATTTGAATAAGAAGATTGTTGTTGCTGAGCTGGGGCTTGATTATAAACCTGTTGTGGTGGTGCTTGGTTTTGACTTTGGTTATAACCACTATTACCGTTGTTATTATAACCATTGTTATTACCATAACCATTGTTACCATTATTTTCTCGCTTTTCACCTGTAAATGAGATACTATCAGCAACTACTTCTGTTACATAACGATTTGTACCATCTTTTGCTTTGTAGGTTCTTGTTTGAATTTGACCTTCAAGGGCAATCATTGAGCCTCTTTGGAAATAACGACAAACAAACTCTGCCTGTTGTCGCCAACAAACAATATTGATAAAATCAGTCTGGCGTTCTTCACCTTGCTTAACATAATTTCTTTCAACTGCGATAGAGAAAGATGTTACTGAAATACCACTTGCTGTTGTTTTTAATTCTAATTCATGAGTAATTCTACCCATTAAAATAACTCTGTTTAACATATTTTTGCTCCTTTAAAAAATAATTTTAATAATTTTGAATACGGACTGTTGTGGTAGTAAACACCAAAAATAAATTTAGTTGTATTCACTCCTTCCTTTAAAATTTTTATGTAAACTACTTACAGCAGTAACATTATAGAATATTATCATTATCTTCTTCCCAACTAAAGGCATATTCACCATTAGCGAGTTTAGATAGATAAAATTCATCTTCGGCAAATTTGCATTTTAGTAATGGATAAATTTCATTACTAATTGGCATTGTTACCTCAGTTATTTTTTCGTTATTTGCATCAAAAATATAAATACCTTTGATGTAAATAACATCAAGATTACAAGCAAACTGTTGTGGGATAATGTCACTTAATATAGTTTCATTTTCCTTTAGCCAAATATCAGCCAAGTCTTTTACTTCTTGACTTATAGTTGGCTTTTTTGTCGCCTGCTTGTTGTTACTATCTGTAGTATTTACTGCTTTATTTGTAGCATTTACATTCTGTTTAGACTTTACTGCTGTACTTTGATTTTTATTATCATTTACAGCAGTTTTATTTACTTCAACAAAGTTACTAACTACCTCTTGTCGCAGTATTGTAGCTTTATTGTTTTTAAAACCAAATACATATCTGCTTCCATCAGAAGTAGTCACTTTAGCCCACATATCCTTTTTTTGAAAAAGATATATCAAACCAAGTTTGAATTTTTCTTCAATATTAACTTGTTGCTTTAGATTTGCTTCCATATAACTTTTAGAGTACATACAAATTGTATTGATGTCCTCTTTCCATTTCTTACGGTTAAATAGCTTTCTTCCTCCTAAAAAGAAAACTAACGCAAAAATTAGGCTTGTTGATACAGAATTAAATGTATGAGGACCTGCAAACATGTTTAATGCAAAAAATCCTGCAATAATTACTGATACTGTGTTAAGAACCCAAAGCATTAGGTCTTGTTTCATTTCTTTTACTGATTTCATAATTTTTTACCTCTTTCAATTTCAAATACTTATTACTAAATTAACCTTTAGTAATGGCTTCTGATTTTAATTTTTTACTAACAATCATAAATTGTAAGTAAATCTTTTAAAATTCTTATCACTCCTTTCAAAAAATTTAACTAATAAAAAAAGAACGACAAAACTATAGAATAATAGTTTAAATTCGTTCTCTCTTATTT